>Ga0209119_1004091_pt1 | contig 12221 bp, 9 predicted proteins | sample COG_03_FD_184747 | JGI IMG/M metagenome (GOLD analysis project Ga0209119, IMG submission 184747) | Pelagic Microbial community sample from North Sea - COGITO 998_met_03 (SPAdes) (version 2) | ecosystem: Environmental > Aquatic > Marine > Neritic zone/Coastal water | place: Helgoland, sampling... | reverse complement strand
TCAACAGTAAAAGAAAAGCATCAGATTGCATCTCTGATAGGGGTTAATCCCTATTTTGTCGGTGAGTATTTGAATGCGAGTAAACGGTTTAGTTTACCGATTGTATTGAGAAACATTGCATTAGTCCACGATACAGATTTAAAATTTAAGGGGATTAAACCTTTTGCTAGTCCCAAAGGAAAGGAAGCCGCTCTGTTAAAAGAATTGATTTTTAAATTGATGCATTAGAAGCAGTTTCAATGACTTAGTTTTGTATGCATAATGAGTAAGCCTATCAAGAACCCATTTACATTCTTCATAATCATCTTTGGATTCCAATTGCACGGTCAAAGTCCAATTCAAGATCACGCGGACGATCCTGCTTATATTCAATCTATTTCATACTACGAATCGGGACGTTATCAAGCGGCTTTAAATGGATTTAATCAGTATTTAAAAACAGGAAAGACGAGCTCTTTTTTAGTAGGGTCACATTTTTATTTGGCACAGATAGAACTAGAGGTCAATCAAAATATCCATCCAATGATCCAATTCATTGATCATTATAAGGTAGAGGCTTTTTATATGAAGGCCTTACTTGCTTTGGGTAATTATCATTTTCATTTGAAGGATTACAAAAATGCAGTTCCTTATTTATACCGCATTCGGCCCAAAATTTTATTGGAATCCACTTATGTCAATATAAGATTTAAATTGGCCTATAGTCTCTATATGGACCAACTCTATAATGAAGCACTTCCCTTATTTAATGAGGTAACTTATTACCTCCAAGAAGAAAAGTACAATGCCCATTATTACGCTGGCGTGATATACTTCAATAATCAAGATTTTGACAATGCATTAGAGCAGTTGCTATTGGCTCAAAAAATACCTAAAATGTATAAATTTACAGCACCCTTCATCGCTAAAATTTATTTAAATCAAAAGCAATATACGGAGGTGATTGCCTATGCTGATACGCATCTTAGCGAAACAAAGGGTATCAATTTAGAAGGTAAAATCATATTGAATAGAGTCGCTGCTGAAGCATCGTTTGCTCAATTAAATTATTCGAAGGCCATTCAATATTATACCGAAGTACTCCTTTTAAGTAAATCAAAGGGGGATGTAGCCTTGTTCTTTAATTTCGGATACTCGTTAGAGCAAGCTGGAAAAATGGTTGCGGCAGCAGACCAATATAAAATTGCAGCTTTAGCAGAAGATCCATTGGGCCAACTTGCGGCCTTTCGACTGGGACAAATTTATATTCAATTAAACCAATTCAATACTGCGATCAATGCCTTTCAAATTGTTTTGGAAAGTGAATTCAGTTCAGAATTAAAAAATCAATCTTATTTTTTGATTGCAAAATCTTGGTTTCAACTCAATAATTTTGAAGCCACCATTGATATTTTAGGAAAATATTTAAATGGACATCCCAATGATGAAAATAGAGCTGAGGCAGCCCAAATTTTGGCTGATGCCTATTTATATACTTCAAATTATAAGGCTGCCATCGATCATCTACAAGCTACCCAACTTAAAACTTGGTCACTTAAAAGAACCTATCAAATGGTTACTTTAAAATACGCCCAAATTTTATTTAATGATCAGCTTTATGCTGACGCAGAATATTGGCTTTTAAGGTCATTAGGGAATGCGTTGGATTCAAAATATCAATTAGAGGCAAATTTATTGATGGCTGAATGTCTCTCTGCACAGAATAAATATGACCTAAGCGAAAGCTATTTTGAACGGGTAATTAACGCAAAAGAGGTAAGTATGGAGCAGAAAAGAAAGGCCTATTATGGTTTAGGATATACTCAATACAATGGGGAGCAGTATGACATAGCCTATAAAAACTTTTCTTTGCTTATGAACTTGAACACTTCAAAAAATCATATTTACATGAATGATGCAGTTTTAAGAGCAGCCGATTGTTTGTTTATCTTAAAACGGTTTGATGAGGCTATTTTGATGTATCGAAAAAATAATGTAAAAGCCGGACAAGAATATGCTAGTTATCAAATAGCCAATATCTATTATTTGAAAAATGAGTTAGAAACAGCTCAAAAAATGTTTGAGAATTTTATTGACATTTATTCAAACTCATTTCTTGCTGATAACGCAATCTTTCAGCTTGGAGAAATTCTGATTGACTTAGAGAAATTTGAGTTGGCTATTACTAATTTCAATTATTTTATTGAGCGCTATGATAAAAGCGCATTGCTTCCCAACGTATATGAGGGAAGAGCCGTTGCCTTTACAAATAAAAATCAGTGGGCTGACGCCGCTAAAGATTATTATATTATTTTGGACAACCATCTGAGTCACCCAATAGCAAACGAAGCCATCTTAGGTCTTCAGAATATCCGTAATAAAGGTTACCAAGTTGATGATTTTGAGGAATATATGGTCAAGCTAAGAACACTTGATCCTAATAATGCGAGCTTAGAATTCATTTCGTTTGAGCAATTAAAAAATGACTATTTCAACCAAGATTATGAGCAGTTGATACAAGGGGTAAATTCTTTCAGAAGTATCTATCCAAATACGTTGCGTAACTATGATTTGTGTTATTTCATGGGAGATGCCTATTATGAGCTCGGGGAGTGGGAGGATGGAATTGCTCAGTTTGAACCGATCATTTCACAACAAGGAGTTTACCTCGGTAGAGCCCTCACCAAATCAGCTAAGGCATATATGAGTCTGAAAAGATATGACCAAGCCATAGATTTATTTATTTTGTTGAATGAAAACGCCAGTAGTGAACGCGAGCGAGATCAAGCGCAGGAAGGTTTGATGATGGCCTATTATGATATCAGTGATGTTGAAAAGGCATTTCTCATAGCACAGGAAATAAGTGAAAATGTTAGTTTATCGGAGTCTAAAAGGAATTTAGGTGCGCTATATCTATTGAGGATTTCAATGGATAGGCTAGAGTATGACAAAGCTTTGTTGCTCGCAGAGTCATTAATAGAAAGTGCGGATAATCAAACAGCTGCCGAGGCAGCTTTCATCATAGCCCAAATACGATACAAACAAGATGACTTCGCCGCCTCAATAGAACAATGCATTGTACTATTGGGAAAATATGGTCTTTATGAGCAATGGACAGATAAAACTTATTTGTTATTGGTCAATAATTACATGGCTTCAGGAGAATTGCTTCAAGCCAAAGCTACTTTAAATTCCATATTGGATAATACAGAGAATGACGCACTTAAAATTAAAGCAGCGGATCTACTCGAAAGCATAAATCAGCTAGAAAAAACAGTACTTACGGAAGAAAACGATTCGATAGATGGTTAAAAACTTACTTAAGCTCTACTTACTTTTTCTGCCTTTGCTTTCTTTTGGTCAAAGCACCCAAGAAATAGAGTCTGCAGAGTTCATTGTTGAAAAGGATAAGGATTTAAAACTTCCCAAGAGGCAAAGGCTATTTGAACATGTTAAGTCAAGTCCAACTTCGGCATCTTTTGATTCATTAACTTTTGATTTAAAAGAGATTCCCTTTGAAGTACGATCTTATCATCCAAATCTGAAAGTAGCACAGCTTGAAGATCCTACTAAAGAAGAGTATTATGACCATTTAATCAATATAGGTTATGGCTCGTATAATACTCCTGGGATATTATATGAATACAGTACTCATCACTTAACCTCCTCCAACTACGGGATGAATATTGAGCTGAAAGAACATCAAAAAGGCCCTGTTCAAGCAAATTATAGTAGTGAAAGCACTTCTGAAGTACAGCTTTGGCATCGAGCCAATTTGGGCAAAGGGACCTTGTCATCTTCACTCGACTATGGATATGATAAATTTTATAATTATGGGATGCTTGATGAGTTGAGTGCCTTGTCTAGTGTTTCAGATACAGCAGATCATTACCTAAGAAGACTACATCGTTTTAATTTATTTTTTGACTATCTCATAAATACTAAAGGTGAAAATCCGATTCACATCATGCCAGAATGGCATTATACCGGACAACAAGGGTTGGGTAAAACAGATAATGTATCGAGTTATTATTCAGGTGGGGAAGAAAATGATTTCATTTTAAATTTCAATCTAGAAGCATTGAAAAAGAGATCTTGGGTGTTTGATTTTGATTTTTTTATGGCTTTAACCCAATTCACTAATCAACGAACTGAAAATAATCAGCGAAAATGGGCTTATGGAATTCCAAAAATAGATTTAACTTTTGGTGATTGGTCTGTGTCGGCTGGATTTAAGATAGGTTTTTATGATGACGATTTGGAAGGAGGTTCTGGATTTTTATTACCTGATCTGGCAGCATCTTATACCTTTGGAAATCATATTTCTGTCTACGGAGAATTAAAGGGAGATGTTAAAAGGAATGATTTTAAAAGTGTAGTCAGTCTTAATAGACATGTATCTGATAGTATCTTCTTAAAGACGAGCATTGAGAAAATAGGTTTAAAACTAGGTGTATCGGGAGGGCTTTTACCACGGATGACCTATGATGTTAACCTATCGATAAAATCAATAGGCGATCAGCTATATTTTACAAATAATAAAAGTAATCCTGCCTATTTTGACGTTGTGTATGATATAGGGAATAGTTCTCGGTTTGATGTTGAAAGTTTCCTGAATTTTGATGCAACAAATCAGCTATCATGGTTTGCCTTAATGAAGTACAATGAAATTAAAACCAATACCATTCAAACGCCTTGGCATACTCCATCAACCTCGTTTCAAATGGGAGCTAATGTCAAACTTATGAAGGATAGATTAATTTTTTCTCCCTACTTAATTAATTTATCTAACATAAAGGCCTCATCAATAGATGAGGAAATCATTGTTTTACCAAATGTGATAGATTTTGGTATGGATATTGACATGGTATTTAATGAAAAAATAGGGGCTTTTTTAAAAATGAGAAACCTTTTGGGTAAAGAGAATCAAATTTATAATCATTATAGTTCAAGAGAATTTGATATTTATGGGGGAATCAGTGTGCGTTTTTAATTGTAAATATATATTTTGCATGTAGAAATAAGTCTTGGTACTTTTTTTGATCTGCTGCTTACAAAATAATTATGGTGACGACAAGTAATCTAGAAGAAAATGGGGGGAATAGTTTTAAAGGACAATTCGAAGAAGGAGAGGATTATGGTCTACCCCAATTAGATTTTTCGCCCTTAGACCCACTTGAATTCAATGAGATTGGCATCAAAACACCTTCCTCCGGGAGTTCAATGGATGATGAAACTCAAACTATCCCAGACATAAAGGAATCTACGTATCCTCCCTTGGTTGAGATTGAAGAAACATCGGCTTACATTTATCAAGCAGATGGAAATCAAAAGTTAAAATTTATCTTGGTCGTCGTATTAGGTGTATTATTTGCCTCTGTCATCGGTATCACCTTATTGAGCATGGCCGAGGACGCCAAACCAACCATTAAAGCTGAAGTTAAAAAAGAGGTTAAAAAAGAAATAATACCTGAACCCGTCATTGAAGAAGTCATTGAACCTGAAGTTAAGACAGATCTCCCTGAACTGGAATCTGTACCAAAAGCAATTGGAGCTATATCCGAAATAAGTCAGCCATTAAATAAATATTATTTAATTGTGGCTAGTTTTTTTGACAAAGACTTAGCCTTCGATTATGCTGAAAAATTAATTTTATCGGGGTCAAATGTTATCATCATCCCTCCATTTAGCAATAGTAAATTTACAAGAGTAGCTCTCGGAGAATATGAGACCCTTGACAAAGTGAGTATTGGACTGGATAATTACAAAGATGAATTCGATGAGCAGTTATGGGTATTAAAATATTGACCCTAAAGTGGTCAAGTCTTTTGTTCTACTGAACAATATTTTACTGTTTTTCTAGTTGTACAATAAATATAAATTCAATTTTTTCTACCTCAAGAATGTTTTTATTGAATCATAGGCTAAACAAATTCTGATTTATGACCGTCTTACCCTTATTACTTCAAATAGAAGAAATATTACCCGCTGATGAAGGATCACTTAGTTTATTGGTTTTATTGACTAAAGGGGGATATATGATGATTCCGCTGATTATTCTTTGGATCATTGCTGTATATATATTCATCGAAAGAATGTTAGTCCTGAAACACGCATCTAAAACTCCTGAAAATTTTCAAAATGATATCAGAGAAAAAGTTCAAGCGGGGGCTATTAACGAGGCCAAATTAGCATGCAGTAAAGTAGATACACCCGTTGCAAGAATGATTGAAAAAGGGATTTCAAGAATAGGGGCTAATATGTCAAATATAGAAGCGTCTATTGAAAATATAGGTAAAATTGAACTCAATAAATTAGAGAAAAACTTATCTCTACTCGCGACTATTGCAGGGGCAGCCCCAATGATTGGTTTTCTAGGTACGGTTACGGGAATGATTCAAGCATTCATCTCGATTGCGCAGGAAGAAGGTGCGGTAAGTCCAAAATTGTTATCTAGCGGTATTTATGAGGCTATGATCACAACTTCAGTAGGATTATTCGTAGGTATTATTGCTTATCTTGGTTATAACTACCTCGTCACGCGTGTACAAAAGTTAGTCCATAACATGGAGTTTACGTCGATAGATTTTATTGAATTGCTCCAAGAGCCAAAAAAATGAATATTAATTCAAAATATAAAGTAGATGCTACTTTTAGTATGTCGTCTATGACAGATATAGTTTTTTTATTATTGATTTTTTTCATGCTGACTTCTTCTTTCATTACTCCCTCAGGCCTCCCAGTTAACCTACCTACCTCCAAATCTTCTGCGATTGTCATGCAAAAAGTAAGCGTTACCATAACTAAAGAATTGGGATATTATGTAGATGACCAGCTTATTTCTAAAGATCAACTAGAGGGGATATTGAGAAATTCATTTAATGGAGAAGAAGGTTCGGTAGTGCTACATTGTGATAAAACGGTACCCGTTGAGGACTTGGTTTACGTTGCATCTATTGCCACCATGCTTGAAGCTAAAGTTTCCATTGCTACGAAACCCAACTTGTGAAAAAGGAGTCGAATAGAATTGAAAAAAAAAGTGCCTTAATCACCTTAATATTACAAATTGTATTATTGTGTGGGCTCTTTTTTGCGGTTGCATGGAAAGAGCCTAATCCTCCCATCGCTCAGTACGGTATTGAACTGGGTTTTGAAGTATTGACGGGTACTCAGGAAACGAGTCCCAATCAAACAAATGACTTATCAACGGAAAATAATCAGGTCATTCAAGAAGAAACAAGTAATGATGAAATGGCCCCGAATGAAGTAACTGAATCACAGGAAATTTCGGAATCGATTGGTGAGTCACAAGGGGATATCACAGACCAAGAGGTAGCAACAGATCAAATAATAGCATCCTCAGAAGTAAAGGTGTTGACAGACGATGAAACAGTAGCTATTTCAGATGAATCTGAACAAATTATGGAAGATGTGGAATCTACTGCTAAAATAGAAGAGGACATTGAACAGGAAGAGAATACGGCCAAAAAAACGTTAAACACGGATGAAGAAGTTCCCCAAAATGCGTCTTTGGATGATTCTGAATCAGAATCGCAAGGTAAAAAGGAGCAAACTGACTTTGAGACAGGATCAGACAATCAAATTAATAAAATCGACGAAAGAGCTTTATATAAGACAAATACTGGGTCTAAACGAGGAACGAATGAAGGTCCGGAATTGCAAATCTCAGGATGGAAGTGGGGCGCGCAAAAACCGAGGCCTAAGGATACCTCTGATGAAATTGTAGGGAAAGTCATCTGTAACATAAGAGTCGACTCAGATGGTTATATTTCGGCGCAATTGGATAGCTATACGACGCCACCTTCGGTAGCAATTGCCTATAAAAATTCTCTTGATGGTTTGCAGTTGGAAATCAAGGATGACGGAGTGACTTTGGGATCAATGGGTAAAGTTATCTTTATCTTAAAACCGAAGTTAGATTGAAGTATCAAGAATGTCTTGACTTTCTGTATCTGCAATTACCGAGTTATCAACGATCTGGTAGGCGAGCATACAAAGAAAACCTTGATAATACCGTTGCTTTATTAAATGTTTTAGATCACCCGGAGCATAAAATAAAATGTGTTCATATTGCTGGGACGAATGGAAAAGGTACGAGTGCGCATGCGATTGCAGCGGTGCTTCAGGCTAGCGATTATAAAGTTGGCCTGTATACTTCTCCTCATTTAAAATCCTTTCGAGAAAGAATCAAAATTAATGGTCATCAAATTGATCAAAATTCAATTATAGATTTTGTTAAAAAGCATAAAGATATTATTAAGGTTATATCTCCGTCCTTTTTTGAAATGACTGTAGCTATGGCTTTTGATTATTTTGCTGCGCAGAAGGTAGATATTGCTGTTATTGAAACTGGACTAGGTGGAAGATTAGATAGTACCAATGTCATTGATCCCGAAGTAGCCTTAATAACCAATATAGGTTTAGACCATACAGATATTCTTGGAGATACCCTTGAGAAAATTGCGGCAGAAAAAGCGGGTATTATGAAAAAAAACAAACCTGTAATCATTGGCTCCTTTCAAAACAGATTAATCAATCTTTTTAAAGTACAAGCCGCAGAGAAAGGAGCCCTATTGATCCAATTATCAGACCAATACCAGATTACACCAAAGGCCAAGGGTCAATATCATATTTCCAAAAAAGATGAGCTGATCCTCAAGGAAATAACTTTTGATATTAAAGCAAAATATTTTGTAAAAAATATCCCAGGCATCTTAGAAGTTCTTTTACAATTGAAGAAAAAAGGATGGAAAATAAGTCCAGATCAAATGGTAAGCGGCCTAGGTAAAATAACAACTTCAACGGGCTTGAAAGGGAGATTTCAAACCCTTTCGAATGCACCAAAAGTTATTGCGGATGTCAGTCATAATTTAGAAGGAATTACTGAGTTAATAGCCCAAGTAAACCTACTTGAGCCTAAGCAATTACATATCATTTATGGGGCAGCCAAAGATAGGAATATAGATGAGATATTTAATCAGTTCCCAAAGGAAGCGCAGTACTATTTGACTTCGGGAAATAATTCAAGATTGATGGATTTGAAGTCATTGGCTCAAATTGCAGATAAAAATAGTTTAGAGAAACGTGAATTTCTTAATGTGAATTTGGCCTTAACATTTGTTAAATCAATAGCTGATAGAGATGATGTGATTTTAATTACGGGAAGTACTTTTATCATTGGAGAAATTGACGAGTTGTGACGAGACAAAAAAAAAGACGCTTTGAAGAGAATAAATTGAGGCCCAATTTGGTCGAGTCAGGAAAAGATTTCTATGATGAGATCAAAGGGAAATGGCATTTAAAAGTTTTCACTGATCAGCAACCCATAGTTCTTGAGCTGGGCTGTGGAAAGGGTGAATACACATTGGGACTCGCCCAAGCTTTCCCGAATCGCAATCATATTGGGGTCGACATAAAAGGAGATCGATTATGGGTGGGTTCAGGAATAGCACTTCGAGAGGGCATTCAGAATGCCGCTTTTTTGAGAACTCAAATTCAATTTCTAGAACATTTTTTTAAGAAAGGGGAGATTGAGGAAATATGGGTAACTTTTCCGGACCCAAGGCCCAAAGAAAAAGATGATAAAAGAAGATTAACTGCTCCTAGGTTCTTGGCCATTTATCAAAATCTATTAAAACCAGACGGATGGTTAAAGTTCAAAACAGATAATACTGAACTTTTCAATTATACGCTGGAATTGATCAATAAAAATAGAATTAGTGTAAAGAACCTAGCCTTTACTCATGACTTATATAATTCAGAATATGTATTTGAACATTATGAAATAAAAACAAAATATGAGCGTAAATTTGCCGCATTAGGTGAAACGATAAAATATCTTAAATTTCAATTTCAATAACCTCTTAGATGAAAAATATAATTACCCTTGCTATTTTGGCCACCCTGCAGCTCTTTGTATCTTGTACAGATGACAGTAATAACAGCTATTATAATAACCCATGTTTTACTGAACTCCCTTATACTGAGCAAATGGCTATCGATGCTGTGCTCATTGATGAATATTTGAGCGAACAGGGCATCACCGCACAAATAGACGAATCAGGACTTCGATATGTTATTCTTGAAGAAGGAGAAGGAGGAAGACCGACGGTAGATAGTACGGTAAATGTTACCTATAGGGGGACCTTGTTGGAAAATAATAATTTGTTTGATGAAAATACTGATGGGATAGAATTACCGCTATATGCCGTTATTGATGGATGGAAAATAGGTATTCCTTTGATTAAGGAGGGAGGGAAAATAATGCTGTATATCCCTTCTCTATTGGGTTATGGATGCCAAGGTGGAGGAACCACTATTCCTAGTAATGCCAACCTTATCTTTGAAGTAGAGATAATAGAAATTATTTAATAATTAATCTTAAATATTAAAATAAATTGAAATTATTGATCACTTTTTAAGTGATATTTAATATATTTATTTTCGATTTTCAAATAAACGACAACCTACCTTTTAAAAAATATCAGATCAGATGATCTGATATTTTTATTTTTGGTCTTCTATGTATTCCAAAATATCCATGATTTCTCCATAATCTTTAAATCCAGGTTTCTCTTCGGCGGTAGCCATTATTTCAATGGCCGGCCATGAATCGAGTTGGTCTAGATCCAAATTAAATCCATTAATAATTTGTTCACTTTGAGTGTAATGGAGTAGCGGTTTGATCAGCGTCTTATTTTTACTTTTTTGAGATCTGCAAACAACAATTTTATGAGCCATTTGTCCTTCCTTAATTTTATTTAGAAGGGTTTGCTCGTTATCGATGGTATCTAGATTTATTTTTAAATATATTTTTTTTCCTGTTTGGGATAAGGGAGCCAATAAATCAGGATTACTTGTTTCTATGATGTCTAGATCAACGAGGGGAAGGTAAGTTTGAATAAGTTCAAGCTCCATATCCTCAAATTCTCCTGCAATTTGAGGACCTTGTACCCATTGTGTTATGGCTTTTAATACTTCAATACTTACACCATCCTTGTGATTTGAATTTAGATTAAAACCGATTACGTCTACCATCATTCCTGAACAATAACGTGCATCGCTTAGGTTATTGACACCTCTTATTTTTACAAACTTTTTTGACTTCATTTAATTGCAATTTATTAATAAAATAGTTTTAATGAGCTCTTTTTAAGAAACTGGAAGGCTCTTTAGCATAGTTTTTTTCTTTAAGTATTAAAAAGTAATGAATATGATAATAATCACCCAAGAGGAAATAGAATGCTGCTTTCTCCTGAATTTATTTATTCTTCACCTTGACTTAAAAACGAAAAATATAAAGGAGTGGTTCGCTAATTAATGCTTTGTATTTAAAATTAAAAGCCTCAAAATCATTAATTATAATTACAGCAGCTTATTTTTGCATATAATTTTAAATAGCGTAAACCGAGGCTGTGAACCCGGCAAAAAGCAAATGAGCAAAAAAGGTAGAGTTTTAGTCGCCATGAGTGGCGGCATAGATAGTTCGATTGCAGCGATAATGTTGCACGAACAGGGATATGAGGTTATTGGGATGACCATGAAGACGTGGGATTACAGTACCTCAGGAGGGAGTAAAAAAGAAACCGGTTGTTGTAGCCTTGATTCTATTAATGATGCTAGGAATATCGCCGTCAACTTGGGATTTCCTCATTATATTATTGACATAAGAAAAGAGTTTGGAGATTATGTCATAGATCATTTTACGAGTGAATACTTAGAGGGGAGAACACCTAACCCGTGTGTACTCTGCAATACCCATATAAAATGGGACAGTTTGCTCAGGAGGGCGGATCAACTTGATTGTGAATTTATAGCTACGGGCCATTATGCTAAAATTAGATTAGAAAACGAAAGATATATAGTATCAAGAGGCAAAGATTTACAAAAGGATCAATCCTATGCGCTCTGGGGAATCTCTCAAGAAAGTTTAAGTCGTACTATTTTCCCATTGGGTGACCTTCACAAAACAGACATTAAAGCACTGGCCCTTCAAAAAGGCTTGTTTGAATTGGCATCTAAATCTGAATCATATGAAATCTGCTTTGTTCCCGATAATGATTATCGAGGTTTTTTACGTAGAAGGGTAGCAGGTCTAGAAGAAAGGGTGGCAGGAGGAGCATTCGTCTTGGAAACAGGAGAAGTGGTAGGAAGCCATGAAGGCTATCCTTTTTACACCGTAGGTCAGAGGAAAGGTCTAGGGATTGCCTTAGGATATCCTG
>Ga0209119_1004078_pt1 | contig 12237 bp, 9 predicted proteins | sample COG_03_FD_184747 | JGI IMG/M metagenome (GOLD analysis project Ga0209119, IMG submission 184747) | Pelagic Microbial community sample from North Sea - COGITO 998_met_03 (SPAdes) (version 2) | ecosystem: Environmental > Aquatic > Marine > Neritic zone/Coastal water | place: Helgoland, sampling... | reverse complement strand
GAGTATTCTTACCTATTACCATCTATGTTTATGTCAACTTTAATAACTTCCGGAATGGCAATGAATGGTTTTGGATTTACTATTAGACGCAAAACACAATATATTGCAATTATTTCAATTTCAGGTTTAGTCTTAAATTTTATTATTTCTTTAATATTTGTCCCATTGTATGGCTTTTCAATTGTTGTGACATCTACTCTAATATCATCTATTTTTATAGCCTGCACATATTCTATAATTTCAGAAAGATTGTTTAAATTTAATTACAATATCAAAACAATGTTATTTATTTATTTTACACTTTTTATAGTTTCACAAACTCTAATATTTTTAAATTAAATATATTATTTATTTCAATAAATTAATCCAAGAGAATTAATTTATTAAATTTGGAATCTATTTCAAAGATTAACTATACCACTTTTCAATTTTTTTAATTTAATTAACTAATATTATATAAACTTATTAAACATGATGCTTTTTTTACAAAATACGATTACTCAAGAAAATGCAACAACAACAACAACAAGTATTGAAGATCTAATTGATTTTAGTTTAACTAATCCTATTGATATTCCTTTAGGTAGCTTTATTCTTAATTTATTTCTAACCATTGTTTTAACACTTGGAGTATCTTATTTATACTCTAAATATGGAAACTCAATTTCAAATAGAAAAAGTTTTGCGAATATTTACCCTTTAATAGGAATAGCTACATTTTTAATTATTACAATAATTAAGTCATCTTTAGCTTTATCTTTAGGACTAGTAGGTGCTCTTTCTATTGTTCGCTTTAGAGCAGCTATTAAAGAACCAGAAGAGTTGTCTTATATTTTTTTTACTATAGCAATTGCCCTTGGATTCGGTGCTAATCAAATTTACATAACCGTTATAGGGTTTATTGTATTTGCTTTATTTATAATTTCAAAAAAAATATTTGAAAAGAAGAAGAATTATGATTTAGTAAAATTTATTATTATAGAATCTAAAGAAAACCTTGATGTGGTAACTGATATTATAAAACCTAATGTAGAGTCATTATCGCTTAAGAGATTAGAATCTAATAACGGAATTAACGAATACATTTTTAATACAGAAATAAAATCTTTCGAATCTTTAACCATAATTAAGAATAGCATTTCAAGTATTGATAAAGACTCAAAATTTATATTAATGGATCAATCTGGATTAAATAATATATGATACTAAAAAAAAAAGAAAGTCACTTTAAAATTGATTTTAAAATCTCTTTATTATATATATTTTTAAATTTATTATTTTTTTTAATTGGTTTTTTCTTGTTTATATTTCTTTATCAGAATGCCATTATTTCAAAATGGTATAATTTAATCTTTTAGGTTTTTATTATGAATTTTTTTGAATATGAACTGTTTTGGCAAAGGCTTAAAAAGTTTAAAAAATCATTTATTTTCTTGTCTTTTATACTTGGAATTGTTTTTGCGGCATCTTTATATAAGAATTCTAAAATTATATATTACAAGGATAGTCTAGAATATGTGCTTAAAACAGGCCCAAGTTTTATAACTAATTATTTTTCGTCTTCAACTGATAGTTTAGAAACAATTTTTTTAGATATCAAATTTAAAGAATGGAGAAAACTAGTCAATCAAAGAAATAAGATATGGAATTATTCCACTGTTTTTAAGTACTTTCCTTTCCAATGGACAGATTCAATCGATAAAAAAAAGGAAATTAAAGGAAAGATGACTTTTAATAGTCAATCCAACAAAGTTAAATTAGAATTGACTGGAATGAATTATGATCATTTTGGGGATTCAAAAAAATGGTCTTACAGAATTTCTGTAAAAGGTGACAATGTAATTGATAGGCAAAAAAAATTTAACCTCTTAATACCAACTTCTAGAGGATATATAAATGATTTTATAGCTCAAACTTTTTTGCATGAACTAAACATGATTTCTTTAAGAGTCAAGCCTGTTAAACTAGTTTTAAATGGTGATGATATGGGTACTTATCTTAAAGAGGAATTTTACGATAAAAGGCTCATTGAATATAATAAATATAGAGAATCTGCTATTTTACGTTTGAAAGATGATTTTTCAATAGAAATCAGTGAAGCAAAATACATAAAGTATAAGTCAATAATAGATAAATTTAATAAGAAATTAGCTTTATTTATTGAAGGTTCAATAAATATTGAAGAAATAATCAATATTGATAAAATGTCTGATAGACTAGCTCTAAGTGTTCTTTTTGGGGATAGTCACTCTCTACTCTCTTTAAATCAACGTTATTATTTGAACCCTTTTACTGTTAAGCTTGAACCTTTAGGAAGAGAATTTATGTACAGTTCATATGAAAATAAAGATTTTTTAAACCAAAGTATTAAAGATATAAAAAATGTAAATTCAGTCAATAATAAATTATTTTCAAATAATGAGTTTCTAAATAAATTTAATAAAAGTATAAGTAAAATTATCTCGCAAAATTTTATACAAAATATTTTTACAAAAAATATAGATGAGATAGAAAATATGGAAAAGATATTTCATAGTGAATACCCATTTTTTGAATCTAATGAATCTTTAATATATTCAAATGCAAAATTCCTTAGAGAAAATAAAAATTGGTTACAAATATCAAATAATGTAAATTATGATACAGCACAAATAAATAATATTAATCTTTTAAACAAAGTCAAAAATGATACTATATTTATTGATCAATCAATAACTATTTATGACAAATTATATATCCCAAAAGGTTACACAGTATATGTCAAGCCGGGTGTTAATATTTCATTAGAAAAAGATGGGCAAATATTATCAGAGTCTCCATTTTACGCTAAGGGAAGTGTAAATGATTCGATAAGGTTTATTTCTAATACTTCAAATAGGGGCATTTTATTTTTAAATACTAATAAATCTTACTTTGAATATGTCAAGTTTAAAGGTATTAGCAATTATTATGACGAATATCGAAGTCTGCCTGGTTCAGTAACTTTTTTTGAATCACCAGTAATAATTAAAAATTGCAGTTTTAACACCAGTATAGGTGGAGATGATTTATTAAACATTGTTAGCTCAGAATTCGAAATATCAAATTCTGAACTTTTAAACTCTTTAGCAGATGCTCTTGATTCAGATTATTCAACTGGATTAATTAACAATACTTTATTTAAAAATATTGGTAATGATGCCATAGATATTTCAACATCAAATATTACACTTAATGACATAAATATTATTAATGCTAAAGATAAAGGGTTAAGTGTTGGTGAAGACTCTAGGTTAATTGGAAATAATATAAATATTTATGATACTAGTCTACCCTTAAGTTGTAAAGATTTATCAATTATGACCTTAAATGATGTTAAAATAATTAATAGCGATGTAGTATTTAGTGTTTTTCAAAAAAAACCAGAATATGGGCCAGCATCAATCAATGGTGAGAATATTATTTTTAGTAATTATAAAAAAGATTATTTAGTTCAAGAGAATAATAATTTAATTATTAATTCAAAAAGAATTACAAAAAAAATTAAAGATGTAGAATCTAAATTATACGGAAAATTTTATGGAAAAAGCAGTAAATAATACCTATAGATTCGAAAGAAAATTAGTTATTAGTTCTCACCAATATAAAGATTTGATATTTTTATTCAAATCTCGTGGTTTTAATCAGTTGTATCCTGAAAGAAATATTTGTAATATATATTTAGACGATCTAAATTATCATTCCTATTTTGATAATATAGATGGAAGCAATAAGAGATTAAAGCATAGAATCAGATGGTATGGAAATTTGTTCGGATCAATTAAAAAAATAACTTTAGAACAAAAAATTAAAAGTGGAACTGTTGGTAAAAAAATAAATTTCAAAATTGAAAAAGAGTTTTTATTTTCAAATAATCTCAATTATATTCAACTTACAATATTAGTTAGAAGTATACTAAGCGGCTTAAAAAATAAGATATTTTCAAGTTTACTGTATCCCACATCTATAAATACTTATACAAGATCATATTATTCTGATCCTCTATCTAAGTTTAGAATAACATTTGATAAAAATATAAAATACTATTCCATATATAATAAAATTAAATTACAAAAAAGTGATGAACGAATTATAGTTGAAATAAAATACGATAATGAAAATGATAACTATACAAACGAACTTTTAAATTTCTTTAATTTTAGATTAGCAAAAAATTCTAAATATGTTAATGGAATCGATGCCATCAAATTTTAGATACTAATTATTAATTTTAGGTAATAAAAATCGACACAATTAAATAAAATTTTGAAACAAATAAAAATATTACTTTATACATCTTCCTTTTTTTTTCTTTTATTATTAGCATTAAGTTTTAATCAACCTAGCTTAATATTTATTAGCTTATTTTTTTTATTTTCCCCAACTATTTTTTTAAAGAACAAAAATTTAACTATATTTTTTTTATCATGCTCTGTTAGTATTATATATTTTGTGATATATACATTTATTACATTTTATGAAACTAACAGTTTATTTTTATCTGGTGGAGATGATGAATTTTTTTACAGATCATCTATCCGCCTTTTTGAGAATGGATTCGATATTGATAGTCAAATATTAGGCGTCAACTTGATTTCGGGCAACTACATAGGCTATCTTTATTTTAATTATATTATCATTAATATATTAGATTTTATTCCATTTTTTGATACAGATATATTATCATTTAGATTGGTTAAATATTTAATTACATCTTTAATTCCTTTTTTTGTTTATAAAATTTTTCAAAACACAGTTTTCAGGTTGACAAATAAAGGAATATTAATATTATTATTATTTCCTCAGCTCATTTTCTTTAATTACTCATTAATTCGTTCATCTTATATTTCATTATTATTTTGCTTATTAATTTATGTAATTGTGTACTTTAAAAACACAAAAATCAAATATTTATTTGTTTTGGTTATTATAGTAATAACAGCTTTTTTTAGAGATGTATCTGCATTATTTTTATTATCATTCTTAATTTTTTATAATCTAAAATTTGAAAAACGAAATATTTTATTTAGTTTATCCATTATTTTATTAACGATATATTCTTCATTTTTTTTATTTTCTGAAACTGCTATAGCTGTTAAATTATCTAAAGTCCAAGAAGCCTTTATTGATTTATCATCATCTAGTAATAATTCATCTCTTGGATTAACTGTTCTTTTATCCAAAAATCCATTAATGTTTCCAATAAAGTTAGTTTATATTATATTATCTCCAATACCTCCAAAATTTATTTACAATATAAATATTACAAATTTCATCAGTTTATTAGGGAATTTATCTTGGTACTTTATTAGTTTTGGATCTGCTATCTATTATATAAACATTAATAAAATTCGAGACAAATTTTCATATAAAATCTCAATTTCTTTGTTATTATGTTTATTTAGTTCTTTAATTATAGTACTTAATACAACTATGAACCCTAGGCATATTGCATTTTTATATCCCTTTTTTGTTCCAATTGGAATTTATGGGCTCAACTCATTAAACCGTGTCAATAAAATATTATTATTTGTTACTTTATTTACGCTAGCTATTATCTTATTTATTTTACTTAAAATATAATGAAAATTCTGTGTGTAATTGATAGTCTAGGGTCTGGGGGTGCACAGCGTCAACTGGTGCAATTGGCTATTGGATTTAAAGAAAAAGGACATGATGTGTCTTTTCTTATTTATCATAATTTATGTTTTTTTAAATATGAACTAGATTTACATGATATTAATGTTAAAATTATTGAAGATACAAATTTCTTAAAACGTATTTTTAAAATGCGAAAATATATAAGAAATTTAGGTGTTGATGGAGTTATTTCTTTTCTAGAATCTCCAAGTTTTATTTGTGAATTATCTGGTTTTCCAAGCAGAAAATGGAGATTAATAGTTGGAGAACGAAGTGCAGATCCTCGAATATTTAAATCTATAAAAAGACTTTTCTATAGATGGATTCATATTTTTTCTGATGTAATAATTGCTAATTCTTACGCAAATAAAAAAATGATAAAAAAAATTGTTCCATTTCTATTAAATAAAAAAACTCATGTCATTTATAATTTGTTGGATAAAAACTATTGGGTCCCAAGTAAAACATATAAACCTTTAAAAAATGGAAAAATTGAAGTAGTTGTTGCAGCATCTCATATACATTATAAAAATTCAATTGGATTAATTAAAGCTGTTCAACGTTTATCAGTTTTAGAAAAAGAAAAATTAAGAATTAATTGGTATGGTAAAATTGGTGATGATAACTCATTTCTAGAAGCAAAAAAGTTAATAAGTTTATATAATTTAGATAAAGTGATAAAATTTCATGAACCATCAACTAGTATGAATAGTATTTATTCACAATGTGATGCAGTTGGCTTATTCAGTTTATTCGAGGGGTTGCCAAATACAGTTTGTGAAGGGATGATTACAAAAAAACCTGTAATAGCGTCTAATGTCTCAGATGTGCCTAAATTAATTAATATTAAAGAAGCTATTTTTAATCCTAATGATATAAATGAAATTAAAGATTCATTATCATGGTTAATAGGATTAGAAAAAGATAATTTATTAAAAATAGGAAAAAAAAATAGATCGAATGCTTTAACCTTATTTAATAAAGACACTATAATTAATTCATACTTAAACCACCTAAAAAAATAAATAAACTAAAATGATATTATTATTTGCTAAGACCCCACCCCCTATTGGAGGTGTAAGTATACATGTAAATAGATTATTAACCAGTTTAAAAAAGAATAGTGAATTAAATGTTCAAATTCTTGATTATTCTAAAGAAAAAAATATTTCTAAATGGATACAAAAGATATTTTCTTCAAAAACAATTCATATTCATTTAAGTAATAAGAGAGTAAGATTACTGTTTACGCTATTATTTAAACTTTTTTTAAAGAAAGTTATTATTACTTTTCATGGAAAATATGACTTTGAAAATATTATTGATGTATGGGCTTTGAAACTGAGTTCAGCATCAATATTATTGAATGATTATTCATTTACTAGTGCCAAATCTTATAAGCAAAGTGGAGTATATAAAATAGGTGCATTTATTCCCCCTATAGAAGCAAACTTAAAACCTTTAAAAAATAACTTTATTAAAAACATAAATGAATTAAAGCAGAAGTATGATAAAGTTTTATGCACAAATGCGAGTTCCTTAGCCTTTGATCAAAAAGGTAATGAGATTTATATGGGAAAAGAAATAGTAAAATATTTTCAAGACAGGAAAGATATAGCTTTAGTTTTCTCTAGTCCTAACGATCAATATTATAAGTTCTTAAAAATAGCACTTCCTATTATTTCTGACAATATTTATTTTATTAAAGAAAAACATGATTTTGTAAATATAATTAAAATTACAGATGGTTTAATTAGGGCAACAACTATGGATGGAGATTCTATTTCTGTAAAAGAAGCTCTTTATTATAAAAAACCAGTTTTTGCCACTAATGTTGTAGATAGACCAAAAGGAGTAGTAACTTTTTCAGATTTTTCAGATTTTAACGTCAATAGTAAAGTCAATGAAACAAAAATTATTGTAGAAGATAATTCTGTTAATATTTTTAAACTTTATAATTCACTTACTTAATTTTTTTTTATGTACAAAATTCTATTAATTATATATTTTAATTCCCCTGTTTGGCTTCAAAATATAATTATTTCCATTAGAGGTTATCAAATCAAAAGAATTAGATTTTCGAAAACTTTTTTTAAACAATTAAACTTTTATCAAAACTTCTATCTAAAGCCAATAGAAGAACAGCAGCAATTAGAAGAAGAGCGTTTACGCTCATTTTTAAAAAAAGCAAAACAAAGTGAATTTTGGGATATAAAATTTAAAGAATATAATTTAAACTTAGAAGCAGATGACATCGTTGAACAATTAAGAAAACTTCCAATTCTTACAAAAGAAGAAGTCAAGAAAAATATAGAAACAATTAAAATTAATTCAAACAATTTAGTTTCTGTCAAAACAAGTGGAACAACTGGCGGAGGCTTGAAGTTTTATGAAACAAAAGAATCTGAATGTGAGCGTTGGTCTATTTGGTGGAATTATAGACTATACCATAACATTAAATTAGATCAATGGTATGGTTGGTTTGGTGGTATGAAAATTATTAAAACTAAAACTCAAAAGAAGCCATATTGGAGAATAAATTATCCAGAAAAGAGAGTAATGTTTAGTCCTTACCATTTAAATCAAGATACTATTGAGGATTATGTCAGTGAAATTATTTCACGAAAATTGACTTGGCTACATGGTTATCCATCTCAGTTAGCTTTTCTTTCATCTCTTTGTTTGAATAAAGATCATGATTTTTCATTTGTAAAAAATATTACATTAGGTGGTGAGAATTTTTTAGAAAATCAAAGATTTTTGATTTCTAAAGTTTTTCCTAATGCAAAAGTTACACAACATTACGGTTTGGCAGAAAGTGTTTCAAATATTAGTGAAAAAACAAATGGACAATTATCTTTTGACAAATATTTTTCGTACAATGAAATAGTTAAAACAAAAATCAAAAATAAATTTTGGATAATAGGAACAAATTTATCTAATCCTAATTTCCCTTTGATTCGTTACAACACAAATGATGTTGTAGAAGTTATAAATGGAAAAATAATTTCAATTGATGGAAGGAAAGAAGACTATGTCACTTTAAGAGATGGATCAAAATTAGGTAGATTGGATCATGTTTTTAAAGGTTTAGTTCATATTAAAGAAGCTCAGATTTTTCAAAAAGATAAAGATTTGTTAATCTTTAAAATTGTTAAAGGAGATTGCTATGATGAAAAAAACGAAGAAGAAAATTTAATTTATGAGATAAATTCTCGTTTTAAAAATAAAATTAATTTTAAAATAATGTATGTAAAAAAAATAGATAGAACAAAATCTGGGAAATTACGTTTTGTTATCTCTAATATTAAAGAATAAAATATGAAACAAATTATACAAGACCTTAAAAAAGGAGATACTATTTTAGAGGAAGTTCCTGTTCCAAGAGTGAAATCGGGAACAGTTTTAATTCAAACGACCAGAACTTTAGTTTCACTGGGTACTGAGAGAATGTTAGTGGATTTTGGAAAAGCAAACTTTATTCAGAAAGCAAAACAGCAGCCAGATAAGGTAAAAATGGTATTGGACAAAGTAAAGACAGATGGTTTACGACCAACGATGGAGGCTGTTTTCAATAAACTTGGCCAGCCATTACCTCTCGGGTATTGTAATGTAGGTAAGGTTGTTGCTGTCGGCAAAGGAGTTGCAGAATTCACTATAGGGGATAGAGTTGCATCAAATGGAAATCATGCGGAGTATGTTTGTATACCTAAAAATTTAGTCGCAAAAATTCCGGACAATGTAACAGATGAAGAAGCTGCTTTTACAGTTATAGGAGCGATTGGTCTTCAGGGGATTAGATTGTTACAACCAACATTTGGAGAAACGATTGTAGTTGTTGGTCTTGGTTTAATTGGGCTCATTACTGCAGAATTACTTTTAGCAAACGGATGTAATGTGATAGGTTTTGATTTTGACCCTGAAAAAATTAGAATTGCAAAAGAAAAAGGAATTATAGCTATTAATCCAGCTCAAGGAACCAACCAAGTTAAGTTTGTAGAATCTTACACAAATGGAGTTGGTGCAGACGGAGTAATTATTACGGCTTCAAATAAAAGCAATGAAATTATTTCTCAATCTGCAAATATGTGTAGAAAAAGAGGTAGAATAATTCTAGTTGGGGTAATAGGCCTAGATATTAGTCGTGCAGATTTCTTTGCAAAAGAAATTACATTTCAAGTTTCTTGTTCTTATGGAGCAGGAAGATATGATGAAGAATACGAACAAAAAGGTCATGATTATCCAATTGGATATGTGAGATGGACAGAAAAACGAAATTTTGAAGCGGTTTTGAATGCAATTTCAAAGAAAACTTTAGATGTAAGCTCTTTAATCACTGATAGAGTTCCTTTGAATGATTATCAGAAGATATATGGTGATATGTCTAATTCAAAATCTATAGCTTCAATTTTAGAATACTCATCTTCTCAAGAACAAAAAAGCACCATCAAATTAGTTGAAAAATCATTTGAAGGAAAGAAAGGTGTAATTGGGATTATCGGAGCAGGAAATTTTACAAGTTCTACTATTCTTCCAAATCTCAAGAAAATTAATGCTAATATAAAATACATTGCTAGTTCAGGGGGGCTATCTTCTACAATCATGGCAAAAAAATATAGCATAGCCAATTCAACATCGGATTATCATCAAATATTAAAAGATGATGATGTTGATTTGGTACTGGTTACAACGCAACATCATATGCATGCTAAAATGGCTATTGAAGCCATTAATGCAGGTAAAAGTGTATTTGTAGAAAAACCACTAGCTATGAACCAAAAGGAATTAGATCAAATTATTGAATCTTACAATGTTAATAATGTTAACATAACAGTTGGATTTAATAGAAGATTTGCCCCGTTAGCAAAAAAAATGAAAAAAGTATTGGGGAGTTCTACTACACCAATTAACATCGTTGCTACTATGAATGCTGGATTCATTCCAAAAGATGTTTGGATTCATGATATGGAAATTGGAGGAGGAAGGATAATAGGTGAAGCTTGTCATTATATTGATCTTTGTTCTTATTTTTCTGGATCAAAAGTAGTTTCTATATGTATGAATGCAATGGGTGAAAATCCAGAAGAAAATACCGATAATGCTAGTATTTTGTTAAAATATAAAAATGGTTCAAATGCTGTTATTAATTATTTTGCAAATGGAAGTAAAGGCTACTCTAAAGAAAGAGTCGAAGTTTATTCTCAAGAAAGAACACTTGTAATGGATAATTGGAGAACATTGAAAGGTTTTGGTTTTAAAGGATTTTCTAATGCAAAATCAGGTCAAAATAAAGGGCATTTCAATCAATTTCAAGAATTACTATTTCAACAAGAAAATGGAGGAGATCCAATTATTCCTTTTAATGAGATTGTAAATACAACTAAAGCTTCTTTTGCAGCCATTGAATCATTAAAAGAAGGTAAATGGATTTCAATAAAATAAAATTACTTATAAACACGATAATTTACCTGAGGCCTATTCAGGTTTACTACCGTTTATATTATTTTTTAAGAAACAGATTTTTTAGATATAATGTAAAAAAGAGAAACATTAATGATTTTGATCCAATAGAATGGGAAAATAGATTTGATTACGAGAATAGCTATTTTAAAAAAGAGAATTCGTTTATTTTTTTAAATATTCCTCATTCTTTCTCTGATAAAATTAATTGGAATTTTAATCAATTTGGAAAGCTTTGGACTTATAATTTGAATTATTTTGATTTTTTCAATCAAGAAAAAATATCCAAAGAAACTGGCCTACTATTAATTCAAGATTTTATAAAAAATGACGCTTTATTAAAAGATGGGAAAGAACCGTATCCTATTTCTTTAAGAGGAATAAATTGGGTGAAGTTTTTGAGTAATAATCAAGTTAAAGATGAACTAATTAATAATACTCTTTATTTCCATTATTGCATTTTATTTAAAAACTTAGAATATCATTTATTAGGGAATCATTTATTAGAGAATGCATTTTCATTATTATTTGGAGCTTACTATTTTCAGGATGAAAAACTATATAATAAGTCTAACGATCTCCTTATTTCTGAATTAAACGAACAAGTTCTAAAAGACGGTGCTCATTTTGAACTTTCTCCAATGTATCATCAGATTATTTTATCAAAATTATTAGATAGTATCCAGTTAATTAAATTAAATAGCGGATGGAAAAAAGATGATTTAATATCATTTTTAGAACAAAAAGCTAGTTTAATGATTTCTTGGCTTCATAATATAACATATGAGAACGGAAATATTCCAATGGTAAATGATGCAACATTTAATATTGCACCAAACTCAAAAAAGATATTAACTTATGCAAAACACTTAGGAATTAATAGTCAAGATATACCACTTTCAGATTCAGGTTATCGAAAAATAAACTCTAACAATTATGAATTGCTCATAGATGTTGGAAATGTAGGGCCTTCCTATCAACCGGGTCATGCGCATAGTGATACATTTAATTTTGAATTAATTAAAAATGGAAATCCAATTTTTGTAGACACTGGTATTTCTACTTATGAAAAAAATGCTATTCGACAATATGAAAGAGCTACACATTCACACAATACAG
>Ga0209119_1004074_pt1 | contig 12242 bp, 13 predicted proteins | sample COG_03_FD_184747 | JGI IMG/M metagenome (GOLD analysis project Ga0209119, IMG submission 184747) | Pelagic Microbial community sample from North Sea - COGITO 998_met_03 (SPAdes) (version 2) | ecosystem: Environmental > Aquatic > Marine > Neritic zone/Coastal water | place: Helgoland, sampling... | reverse complement strand
GATCAAATTTATCAATCTATGTTCTTTTATTTTGATCAATTTCAATACATTTGTTGTCGTAAATAACAACTATTATGTCTAAAAACTGGTTTATTATTTTTACGAAGCCTAGAAATGAACTAAAGGTGTCGGATCGTCTTTTGTCCATTGGGATAGAAGCATATACTCCTTCTCGAGTTGAGCTGCGTGAGTGGTCTGATCGTAAGAAAAAAGTAACGGTGCCTTTATTGCCCTCGATGGTGCTCGTGCAGTTAGACGAAAAAGAAGTGAATAAAGTTTTTGAAATACCTGGTGTGGTACGTTATTTGTTTGAGTATGGAAAACGTGCCGAGGTTTCAAACGAAGAGGTATTGGCGATGCAAGCTCATATAACGAATAGGTTTTCAGTACAAGAAAATAAATTTGTTGTGGGAGACACCATCCAAGTACCTTTGTTGGATCAAGAGGCTTTATTGCTCTCTGTAAAAGGGAAGAATTGTATTGCGCAATTAAAAAAATTGGGCGCTGTGGTCTCATTTCAACTGAAGTAATCAGTTGATTTTTTTTTTGGTTATGATTTTCCATTACTGTGAGTAGTGATGGCGAAGCCGTATCATAGAGCAACATAAATAGCTTTTTTAAAAGCTATAAAAAATAAAAAAGAACTAAATTGACTACCGGTGGTAGTCGAGAAAAAAGTAGAAGTTAATAAACATTAATATGAATTTAAAAAAAGTTAAAATTGCAGTTATCGGACAAGGCTATGTTGGTCTTCCTTTAGCTATAGAATTTGGAAAAAAATATCCAACCTTAGGATTTGATATCAATGTTGGTAGAATTGATGAACTAAAAAAAGGAATTGACCATACCAATGAAGCCTCACCAGAGCAATTAAAAAGTGCTAATCAGTTAACTTTTAGTGCAAATATTAACGAGATTAAAGATTGCAATATCTATATTGTAACAGTTCCAACCCCTATTGATGAATTCAAAACACCTAACTTAAACCCATTAAGAGGTGCCTCTAAAATGCTTGGAGAAATTCTTAAAAAAGGAGATACTGTCATATATGAGAGCACTGTATATCCAGGATGTACTGAAGAGGTGTGTGTGCCTTTATTAGAACAAGCAAGTGGATTGATTTTTAATACAGACTTTTACTGTGGATATTCTCCAGAGAGAATTGTTCCAGGAGATAAGATAAATACGTTAACTACCATAAAAAAAGTAACCTCTGGATCGACTCCTGAAATTGCTAATTTTGTAGACGATTTATACAGTTCAATTATTACTGCGGGTACTTTTAAGGCCGCAAGTATGAAAGTAGCAGAGGCTAGTAAGGCCATTGAAAATGCACAACGTGATGTTAATATTTCATTTGTAAATGAATTGGCTTTAATATTTGACAGGGTGGGTATAGATACTCAAGATGTTCTTGATGCCGCGGGTACTAAGTGGAATTTCCTTAAATACAAACCGGGCCTAGTTGGAGGGCACTGTATCAGTGTAGATCCCTATTACTTAGCATATAAAGCAGAAAACCTTGGCTATCATCCAGAAGTGATCCTAAGTGGTAGGCGTGTAAATGATAACATGAGCACATTTGTAGCTAATAAAATGATCAAAATGCTTATCAAAGCAGGTAAACAAATAATGGGCTCTAAAATTTTAATTTTAGGAGTTACTTTTAAAGAAAACTGTCCAGATATTCGAAATTCAAAAGTAGCAGATGTTTATAATGAATTAAAAGAATTTGGATTGGAAGTTGATGCTTATGATTATGAAGCTAACCCTGCAGAAGTAAAAGAAGAGTATGGTATAGATCTTATAGATCAGATTAAAGAAAAATATGATGGAATTTTATTAGCAGTTTCGCATAATAAATTTTCAATGATAAATATTGAATCTTTAAAGAAAGATTCTAATAGTGTTGTTTATGATTTAAAAGGATTTCTTCCAAGAAATTTAGTTAATTCAAGATTGTAAAATTATGCAAGAATTCCAAAAACTTTTATTAATCAAATAAATAAAACTGTATGATTTCAGAAAGATCAAAAATTTCATCTTTAAATATAATATGAAGGGATTTAAATTTTTAGTTTTAGGTACTGTATTTGCAAAATTATTTGGTGTTTTTAGAGAGTTAATTATAATTTTAGAGTATGGGTATTCCCAGGAGATAAATAATTATTTTTCACTTATTGCAATACTTAGTGTTATCACTTTTTTTTCTAATACATCTGTCCTAAATTCAATAGCCTTCCCTGTATGGTTGAAAAATAAAAATATTATTATAAGGATTAACAATAAAACAATCACACTTCTTATAATTACTTGTAGTTTTCTCTATTTCTACAATTACATGGTATTTAAATTACATGATACCACACATTTAAATATTATTATTTCGATTATTTTAATTCCTTTAATTATAAATTCAATTTTATATTCATTATTGATTTTTTTAGATAAAAAAAAAGAGTTCCTAATAGTATCTGTCTGGAACGGTTTTTTATACCTGCTACTAACTTATCTTTTAATTGATTTTGGGACAATAGGTTTAATCTATTCTAGATTATTTACTTTAATTTTAACTATATCTTTAACAGTTTTTTATGTGAGAAATGATGTTAAAATCATATTTGAAAATTACAACTTAAAATTTAGTTTTATTAAAGATTCATTTTTTAGATTTATTTCTGTTAACAATGTTCTTCTTTTTGCAGTAATTACTAGGATATACTCATCTTTATTTTTTGAGAACCAGATGGCTTTAGTAAATTACACAATGCTTATTACCCTTACATTTTATACCATATTTAGTAAAAACTTAAATAGTCAACTAATTAAAAATCAAATTTTAACATCTAATTTAAATAACAAAACAAAATTATTTTACTGGTCATTTTCTGCTTTATTTTTTGTGTTACTAATTTTCGGTTTCTTGTATTTTCCAAATAAATTATTTCTGTTTGACAATTTACTCGAACTGAAAACGCCACTTAAGCTTTCATTATTTGTTTTTATTCCAATTGCATTTCTTGGTTATTTAGACTTATTATTTCAATCCTATTTATCACGTCAAAAGAAAAATATTGCTATTTATTTTTTACCAATGATTCTTTGTTTGTTATTTTACCATTTAATTATGGTTGAGTTTTTTGTATAAATGTAATACATAGATAAAAATAAATTTAATTAATAATATACTGAAGATTTGATGTTTTTAAAGAAAAAAATAATTTTTAAATAAATGCTAAATAGAATACATTACAAGAAAAAAGAATTAACAGCATATTTGATGTTTATATTCTTGTACTCAATAAATATTAGTTTCGTATACGTGTATGATTCTATTCCTAGCTTTATTCTTTGTGTGTTTTTTTTCTTGATATGTTGTTTATCAGCTTTAACTTACAATAATAAATTTTATTTGTATTTGTTATTGATTTCTGTTTTTTTAATTATATCATCACTTTTCAGTCAATCAACTGAATATGGTCTTTTTAAACTTAATGTTGGTTTACTTTTACCTATGAGTCTAGTAGCTTTATTAATACCTTTTAAAAATAACAACGAAGAAATTTTTAAAATAAGCTTTGTTCACTTAATGGTTTTATTAAACGTTATTACTATTTTTATTAAAATCAAAATCGGATTTTTTAGTAGGGCGTCTAATTTTGGTTTATTTGGACCAATAACATTTGGTTGGCTTAATTCTTATTTGTTTGTGATTTTATTAAATAGAAAAAGTAATAAAATTAATATTTTATTACTTTTTTTCTCCTTTTTGATGATAATTTGGAGTGGTTCTAAGGGACCTTTTATAGTAGTATTCCTTTTGTTTTTATATAAGTTTAGGAATATTCATAAGTTAAATTTTGGGAGTTTATTTTTTGTTTTAACAGCCCTATTCTCAATAATTTATTTTTTCTATTTAAACTACAGTGAATTTAGAATCTTGAGTACTTTTGTTGAATTAAATACAAATAGTAATTACTTGGATGAAGGGGGCTCGGGTTCATTTGGAAGCAGAATTGGTTTTTGGATTGACTCCTTAAATATTTGGAAGGATAATTTTTTTATAGGAATAGGTTTTGGTAACTGGGAAAATTTAGGTTTAGGTCACAGATATCCTCACAACATCTTAATGGAATTACTTTCAGAAACAGGTTTTTTACTCACTTCTGCATTTATAATAATTTTTTATTTGAATAGAAAAAATTACTATTCTTTTTTATTCTTTACTGGATTAATTTGTCAATTTTTTAGTGGTGATTTCTCCTATTTTCGCTATTATTTATTTTTTTTCTTGATAGGAACCTTCAGTCCTAAAAAAACATAAAATTTGATATTGTAAGTTCAAGAACAACTTTTGTTTTAAATTTTGTTTTGAATTTCCTCCTGTTTATTTTTCATTACAGTCAGGAAATTTGCTAAATTTGTCCAGGCCAAAAATTAAAAAACAGCTTGTTGCACTTATGACTAAAACACAGCAATGAAAATAATCTATTTACATCAATATTTTAAATTTCCAGAGGAAAATGGAGGAACTCGTTCCTATGATTTGGCATCAGCATTTATAAAGGCAGGGCTTCAAGTTGAAATGATAACATCAACGTCCAATGAAAAGTATAAAACAGGAAATAGATGGACTCAAATTGAAAAAAAGGGTTTAATAGTTCATTATGTTTACTTACCTTATAGTAACCATATGTCGTATTTTAAACGTTCCTTAGTATTCTTTCAATTTTTATGGTTCTCAACTATTAAATTGCTTTCTTTAAACGGTGATATTGTATTGGCTACTTCAACGCCACTTACTATTGGAATCCCTGCACTAATTAAAAAGTGGTTTCATAAAACCCCCTTTATTTTTGAGGTTAGAGATGTTTGGCCAGAAGCAGTTATAGCCATTGGGGCACTTAACAATAAAATTTTGCAGAAAGTGTTGTACCTGTTAGAGCGTATAATATATAAAAATACCTTAGCAATAGTACCTCTTTCAGTTGACATGAAACAATCTATAGTCTCTCGTTATCCACAATTAAATGGTAAACTAATTGAAGTCATTGAAAATATTTCGGAAATCACTCGTTTTCAAAAAGGTTTTAGTAACAAAACATCTGTGCTAAATGAAAAAATTGGCAGTATCCCTCGATTTACAATATTGTATGCAGGTACTTTTGGGTGTGTAAATGGAATTGACTATGTTATAACATTTGCTGAAAAATTGCTGATTTTAGATTCATCAATTTGTTTTGTATTAATTGGTGATGGAGCTGAAAAAAAAGCAATTATTCAACTAGCAAAAGATAAAGCAGTTTTGAATAAAAACGTTTTTATTCTCGATTCGGTTTCAAAAGATGAGTTACCTCAGTTATATTTTGAATGTTCAATGGGGAGTTCCTTTGTAATTCCCATTAAAGAATTGTGGGCAAATTCTGCGAATAAGTTTTTTGATTCTCTTGCAGCAGGAAAACCAATATTAATTAATCATAAGGGGTGGCAACAATCGTCTATAGAAAAAAATAATATTGGGTTTGTTTTACCTGTGGTTTTAGATAAACATACAATAAAAGAATTTATTATCTACACTCAAAATTATGAATTACAGAAATTACAATCTGAAAATGCTTTGAAAAAAGCAAAAAGTGATTATTCGTTGGAAGTGGCTGTAGCAAAATACTTAAAAATATTTCAAATTATAATTCGTAAGTAAAATGTATAAAATTATCTTTAAAAGAATTATGAATTTAATAAACTTAGATTAAATTCTAGAGATAAAATAAGAATTAAATATGAACGTGAAGTATACTGGGGTTTACTTTTAAATGAATATGAATCCATTATAAACAAAAATTTAAGATGAATAAAAGAATTGTATTAATTGGTTATTCAGGTCATTCGTATGGTTGTGTTGAAGTTGCAATTAAGCAAGGGTTTTCAATTGTCGGTTATTATGATGTTTTAGAGAAAATTAGTAACCCTTATAACTTAAAATATTTAGGTCATGAGGACAATATTGATTCAAACAATAAAGTATTTATAACTTTAGGAGATAATAGTATTCGAAGAAAAATCTATGAAAAATTGAGGTCAAATAATATTTCCCTAAATACGACTCTTATGCATTCGAATACTACAATTTCAAAATCTTCTTTGATTGAAGAACAAAACTTTGTAAGTGCTGGTGTTATTATAAATCCACAAGTCAAAATAGATGTAGGTTGTATCATTAATACCGGGGCAATTATTGAGCACGATTGTTATATTGGTAAATTCAGTCATATTGCTCCTGGAGCTGTTTTGGCTGGAAATGTTTCAATTGGCAGTGGATGTTTTATAGGAGCAAATGCAGTAATTAAGCAAGGAGTAAAAGTTGGTGACAACGTAATTATTGGAGCTGGCGCTGTAGTTTTAAAAGATATAAATTCTAATACCGTATTCGCTGGAAATCCAGCTAAACAAATATAAGTTATATGATACCATTATCAGTACCAAATATAAACGGAAATGAATGGCAATATGTGAAAGATTGTCTCAATACAGGGTGGATTTCTTCTGCCGGAGCATATGTTAATAAATTTGAAGAGGCTATTCAAAATTACACTGGGGTTAAATATGCAATAGCTTGTATGAATGGAACAGCTGGTCTACAAGTTTCTTTAAACCTTGCAGGAGTTTCTTCTGATGATATCGTTATAGCACCAAACTTAACCTTTGTAGCTACATTAAATGCTATTACATTCTCAGGAGCAGAAATTACTCTAATAGATGTTTGTGAAGATTATTGGCAAATGGATATTGATTTACTTCAAAATTGGTTAGTAAATAATACGACAACCAAATTTGTTAATGAGAAACCGGTAACCACAGAAATAGCTTCAGGAAAAAAAATTGGTGCAATCATGCCAGTTTACGTTTTAGGAGGATTTATCGATGTTGACAAATTAATAGAGATCAGTTCTACTTATGGTATCCCTTTAATAGAAGACAGTACAGAGGCATTAGGAAGTTTTAAAAATGGAAAACATGCAGGAACGTTTGGTTTAACTGGTGTTCTTAGTTTTAACGGAAATAAAATAATATCTACTGGTGGTGGTGGAATGATTCTAACTAATGATAAAGATATTGCTAACAGGGCAAAACACATAACAACAACTGCTAAAACAGATCCTTTAGATTATTTTCATGATGAAGTAGGCTATAATTACCGCTTAGTTAATGTTTTAGCTGCTATTGGGGTTGCACAAATGGAAAACTTTGAAAGCATTTTAAAAAGAAAAAAAGAAATTGATGCGCTTTATAGAATTGAATTACACGGAGTTGGAGACATTAAATTTCAGACCAATGATCCTAACTCAGATCCAAATTGTTGGTTATTCACCTTCCGAACAAAAAAAATGAGAGCCTTACTAAATCACTTAAATAATAATAAAATTCAAAGTAGGCCATTTTGGACACCAATGAATAACCTTCCAATGTATAAAGACTTAAAATATATTAGTCAAAATGATATATCAAATAAAATTTTTAAGCAGTGCATAAGTATTCCATCTTCATCTAGCTTAACAATAGAAGATCAATATAAAGTTATATCAGAAATTAAAAATTTTTATAAGTAATGATGTTACCAAATATTTCCGAGTTTATTAAGAGTTATGTAACGAAAAGAGAACATAGCTTTTTCGAAAATGATCTAATAAATAATAAAGAAAAATTAACTAAAGAAATTAAAGGGAAATCCATTTTAGTAATTGGAGGTGCAGGTACAATAGGTTCTTCATACATCAAAGCAGCACTTAGGTATCATCCTTCTGAATTAATTGTTGTTGATACTAATGAAAATGGTTTAACAGAGTTAACAAGAACATTAAGGAGTGATTCTAATATAATTGTTCCAGAGACTTATTTGACGTATCCAATGTCTTTTAATTCTGACGTTTTTTATAAAATGTCTAAAAGTCATGGAGCTTTTGATATTGTAGCTAATTTTGCAGCGCACAAACATGTTAGGAGTGAAAAAGATTCGTTTTCTATTGAGGCTATGATTAAAAATAATGTTTTAGATGCTAAAAAATTGTTAGATTATTTAAAGCGAAACAAGCCTTCTCATTTTTTCTGTGTATCAACTGATAAAGCTGCCAATCCGGTTAATGTAATGGGAGGATCAAAAAAAATGATGGAGAATGTAATTATGTCGTATTCTAAAGATCTGAAAATTACAACAGCTAGATTTGCGAATGTTGCGTTTTCAAATGGATCATTACTTTATGGCTATATAGAAAGACTGCTTCAAAGACAACCAATTTCTTGCCCATCAGATGTAAAACGCTTTTTTGTATCGCCAGAAGAAAGTGGAGAGATTTGTTTATTAACAAGTATATTAGGTAATAGTGGGGATATTTATTTTCCAAAGTTAAATGAAAATCAACTGGTTAATTTTAAATCAATAACAGAGGACTTCTTTAAATATTTAAACAAAGATATTAAGATTTGTAAAACTGAAAAAGAAGCCAAAGAAATAGCTTTAAACCTATCAGATAACTCGTCATATCCAGTTTATTTTTTCAAAACAGATACCAGTGGAGAAAAATTATATGAAGAATTTTACACATCTGAAGATGAAGTGAATTTTGAATTATACGAATCAATTGGAGTTGTTACCAATTCCTTAAAACCTTCCTTTTCTGAAATGGAGGTAACTATTAAAGAAATTGAAACTCTTTTCAGAAGAGAATTCTATAACAAAGAAGATATCATAAAAATAATGAATAAAATTTTACCAAATTTTAATCATATTGAAACAGGTAAAACGTTAGACCAAAAAATGTAAATGATGTATAACATATTAAAAAGATCTTTTGACATTATAACCTCTGGAATAGTTATTGTTATTTTAAGTCCTTTATTCATTCCGATAATTATTGGGTTGAAGTTTACAGGTGAAGGTTATATATTTTACAAGCAAGAGCGTATAGGATATAAAAATAAACCTTTTTTAATTTGGAAATTTGCAACCATGCTTAAAGACAGTGCTAATATGCCTGGAGGGATAATGACTACGAAAAAAGATCCTAGAATTACTCCCATGGGAGGGTTTCTTAGGAAATCAAAAATTAATGAACTCCCCCAGTTATTTAATATCTTTTTTGGTCGTATGAGTGTTGTGGGTCCAAGACCCGTTATGAGAGTTAGTTTTGAAGCTTATCCATATGAAGTTCAAAAAGTAATTTATAATGTAAAGCCAGGATTAACAGGTATTGGTTCTATTATATTTAGAGATGAAGAAACATTAATCACTGATGTTAAAAATAATGGAGGTGATCTTTGGGAGTTTTATAAAGGGAAAATTTATCCTTTTAAAGGTGAATTAGAAATTTGGTATCAAAACCATAAATCACTTTTGTTAGATATGAAACTCATATTTTTAACTGCTTGGGTAATTTTTGTTCCTACTTCAAAACTTTATGAAAAATGGTTTAAAGATTTGCCAAAGCGTAGTTTTTAATTTATAAGTTATGCCATTCGATCCAAATTCAGCAAAGAAAGCAGGAAAAAAATCCAAAAGAGGACCTGCAAAAAAAGAAGGACCTTCCATCAAGGAAAAGATGGAGATGCTTTATGAAAAAGTGTTGGATGATCTGCTTATAAACCAAGAAAAACTTACCAAAACAGAACGAGTAAAACTCTTTGTGACTCTTTCTAATTATATCTTTCCTAAAACAAAATCTGTTCGAGATCAATTTACTATTAAACAATTAAAAGAAATAGATAAACAAGGTTTTATGGATAGAGACCCTGATCCTACCAAGTAATTTTTTAATTTAGTAAAAGATAAACAACAATCATTGAACTATAAAGAAACCCTTTATTTTATTGCCAAATGTTTGACTATTTCTTTGGAAGATAAGAATAGGCAAGAAATAGAAAAGCAATTACAATCAGACACTATAGACTGGGATGCTGTTGTTAAAGTGAGTACAGCCCATTATGTGTTTCCTGCCATGTATTGTAATTTAAAACGTGCAGATTTCTTGCAGTATTTACCTCAAGAGTTGGTTAGCTACATGGAGCATATTACCGATATAAACAGGGAGCGAAACAAACAAATAATTGCGCAGGCAAAAGAATTAAACAATGTTTTATTAGCGAATAATATTAAATCAATTTTTTTAAAAGGAACGGGTAACTTATTAGCAGGCATTTATGAAGATATTGGCGAACGTATGGTGGGGGATATAGATTTTTTATTTTCAATTAAAGACTATTCAAAAGCGATAACAGTTTTAAGAGAGTTTGGGTATTCTGAAGTAGAAAAGCAAGAATATTATTTAACTAAGTATGGAAAACATTATAGAAGACTTCAAAAAGAGAATAACATTGCAGCCATAGAAATTCATAAAGATTTTTTAAATATAAAAAAATATATTATGGAATTTAATTATAGTTTTGTAGATAGGGATTGTCAAATTATAAATGGATTTAGAGTATTGAGTTATGCAAATAAACTTAATTTATCCATTATAGCAGATCAAATAAACGACAGCGGTTTTTATGTCAAAAGAATGGCTTTACGAAATGCCTATGATGTTTTTTTATTGTCTAAAAAAACGAGTGCAAAAACTGCGATGAATACTTTAGATAAATTAAAACATCCATTAAATTGCTTCTTATCGGCTTGTTATGAGGTTTTTAATAGGGTAAATAGTTTAGAATACAATAAAACAAAAGAATCAGAAAACTTTCTGAAAGCATTCAATAACTCTTTTAATAAAAGAGAATCAAATCTAAAAATCAATTTTATATTGTTTAAGATTAATTTATTTAGAAGATTTAATATCGTTTGTAAATCCATTTTTAATAGTGAAAATAGAAAGTGGTTATTAAACAGAATTAAAAGTAAAATTAGGATTTAAAATTATTCTTTCTAAAGAAATTGAGATTACCAAATCACTCCCGCCTGCTGCATAAATAAATCTGCCAGTGCATCCTTGTTTTGATGCGTTCCAATATAGGTTAGAAAAGTACTCTCTTTAGTGTGTCCCGTTATGTTCATTAATAACGGTGTTTCAATTTTACCATAATAGTTAGATGCAAAAGAACGTCTCATAATATGTGAGGTCACAAACTCATATTTCGGAGCATTTATAATTTCTTTTCTACGAGTCTTTGGGTTATTCTTAAACCCACTCACCAAATCTTCTATTCCCGGCCAACTTGCAAAGTGCTTTAATCTGTTTGTTAAATACTACTTGTGAGACTTTTTTTGGAAACTCATTTTCTAAAATTTTAATAACTATCTGATCTGCCACACCAACGGTAACAGCTTTCTTTGTCTTTTGTTGTAATATATCTATATATAATCCAGTTGGTGCTTTTCTAAGATTATCCGGGTTCAACTTTAATAGATCTGAGACTCGCTGCCCGATACACAATCCTATTAATAACCACTTGTAACTATCTGTATATGCTGCTGGGATATGCTTTAATCCCTTTAATGCTTTTATCTCTGATGGATTTAAAATATGAAGAATTCGATCGGAACTTTTCTGTTTAAAAGATTCTATATAATTGGAATAGGGGTGAACCTCCAAGCCACTTTTCTCAGCATCTCTCAAAATAATCTTCAATAATTTTAAAAGCTGACCGCAGTAATTATCACTATACTGCTGTTCAATTTTTAGAAAACTTGTAAAAGATTCGGCTGTATATTTATCAATAGAATTCAAATACAGTTTCTCAGATTTCTCAAATTCATACCCTTTTACAATCCGAAACAAAGATTTATACGTCCGAATAGTATTATGTGCCAAACCCACCGTTCCATATCCTTGAACTCTTTTTGTGGCAGAATTAGAAATAAAATGGGCCAAATAATCTAAAAATAAAACAGAATGTTCTATTTTTGAGAAGGTATTTGGGCTCTTAATTTGAGGTTTTTTATAGAAATTAACGTGCATATAACGTATGTTATTTTAATTATTTAACATGAATATAACTTGTATTTATTTATAATTTAACAAAATATGAACTAAATTATAACAAGTTATCCTACTTAAATATACGTTATTTTTTTAAAATACAAAATTTAAAGTGCTTATTTTTAAGGGTTTAAATTGATTTATTTTTGAAAAGACTACGGACTGTAGTCTTGAATTAATTATAAGTAATTGATATTTAGTTTTTTAATTTTTTGAAATCCTTCAATTGCCATGAAACGGCCATGAGATTTTAAAAATTACAGGTTTTTTTATGGG
>Ga0209119_1004071_pt1 | contig 12249 bp, 15 predicted proteins | sample COG_03_FD_184747 | JGI IMG/M metagenome (GOLD analysis project Ga0209119, IMG submission 184747) | Pelagic Microbial community sample from North Sea - COGITO 998_met_03 (SPAdes) (version 2) | ecosystem: Environmental > Aquatic > Marine > Neritic zone/Coastal water | place: Helgoland, sampling... | reverse complement strand
ATTGAGTATTGGGCAACTGAACTCTGCAACATATAGAGTAGGATTACAAGTAGGTGCAGGCTTGGCAAATAGGAGCATACAAGCTCTAAATAATGAATCGTACATCGTTCAATCTCCTGAAAAATATAATGTCATTTCCAAGAGCACACCTGTTTTGTCTTTGACAGCTGATTTTAGATTTAATGATAAATTTACTTTTGGTTTATTGGCCAGTAGACAATCCTTGAATGGAGAGTTTGCCGACTACAAATACATGTATGAAAACACAAGCACTCTTAAATCTGAAGATGTGAATTTCAAACTTAAAAGAAGATTCATTGGTGCCGTTACCAAGTATCATTGGCGTATATCTATGGACGAGCTAGAACTCTACTCGGCACTTAGAGTAGGCTATATTCAATGGCAAAGAACCATAGAAACAACAGATCCCAATTTCATTGCTCTGGATAAAATTACCGCTGGTAGACCTGCAATAGGTTTAGTGCCCATAGGGGCAAAATTCTATTTTCTTGATGGCTTTGGACTCAGTTCTGAGCTTGCCATTTCTTCACCTTATATACTCAATATAGGTGCCGTCTATAAGTGGTAGTCGTAGGCAGTAAATAAACTACATTCCTAGATTTGGCATACCAGGAATACTTGGCATTATCTTACTCATTTCTTGTTTAATATGAGCATCTGCTAGCATACTAGCTCTATCTATGGCCTCTAGCACCATAGTTTGCACTTCTTCTTTTGTACGTATTTTGAAAATGCTATCATCTATTTCCAATGAGTGAAATCGCTTATCGCCACTGCATTTTATGCTCACCTTATCATTATATGATTTACCCTCAAAATCCATAGCTGCTAGTTTTACTTTCAGCTCTTCGGCTTTTTTCTTGGCCTCTGTAAATTTTTCTAATCCAAACATTCCTGCGAATGTAATTCGTGCTTTCTATAAATGGAGTATGGCTGGTAACAGACTATATATTTAATCTTAACCAACCATAGAACACCTCTTTTTTCCTTATTTTTAGTATACTCGCATTAATATGTTAAAATCAATTTCTATTTATTCCTTTATTCTATTGCTACTCGTAGCTTGTAGCCCTGAGCCGAAAGAAGCTAACTCGTCAGAAAATTATTCTGACCTATCTACCTACATTCCCGTGAAACTGACTACAGATCTTTCTGTGCTTTCAGAATCTGAGACTCAAATGCTCCCACATCTATTTGCAGCTGCAGAGATAATGAATGACTTATTTTGGAAGCAAGCATACGGAGATCGGGATCAGCTTTTAGCCACTATAGCAGATCCTAAACTAAGAGATTTCGCTATAGTAAATTATGGTCCTTGGGATAGGTTGAATGATAATGCTCCTTTTCTAGATAATGTAGAAACTAAACCTGCAGGTTCTAATATCTATCCGCAAGACATCACCAAAGGTGAATTTGAAGCTCTTGGTCTGCAAGATGAAAAAGGTCAATATTCCATGGTACGCAGAGACGAGGCAGGAAAAATCTATACTATTCCATATAATGAGTTTTTCAGAGAAGAACTAGAGGTAGCTTCTGGCCATTTAATGCTCGCTGCAGAACTATGTGAAGATGCAGAACTAAAAAACTACTTAGAGCTTCGTGCTAAAGCTCTGCTAAGTAATGAATACGATGCCAGCGATATTGCCTGGATCAATATGAAAAACAATACGCTTGATATCATAATAGGTCCTACTGAGCATTACGAAGACCAGTTATACAACTACCGTACTGCCTACGAAGCGTATATCCTTGTGAAAGACAAAACATGGAGTAAAAAACTAGAAAAGTACATAAGCTACTTGCCACAGTTACAAGCTAACTTGCCTGTAGATGCTAAGTACAAGGCCGAAACACCAAACAGTGACGCTGCTCAGCTTAATGCGTATGATGTAATTTTTTATGCTGGGGATTGTAATGCGGGTAGCAAAACCATAGCTGTGAATCTACCAAATGACGAAGAATTACAAGTGAAATACGGAACTCGTCGCAGTCAGTTAAAGAATGCAATGCAGGCTAAGTTTGATAATATTCTGCTTCCTATATCTGAGGTGTTAATAGCCAAAGATCAACGCAAGCATATTACCTTCAATGCTTTTTTTAGCAATACCATGTTTCATGAGGTAGCTCACGGACTAGGGATAAAACAAACTATCAATGGAAAAGGAATGGTAAGAGAAGCACTAGGAGGAAAATTTAGTGCATTAGAGGAAGGAAAAGCAGACATCCTAGGTCTATATATGGTGACTCAACTAAAAGAGCAGGGAGTGCTAGAAGAAGGCGAACTGATGGACTACTATGTGACATTCTTAGCAGGGATTTTCCGCTCAGTACGTTTTGGGGCAAGCAGTGCACACGGTCAGGCGAATATGCTTCGTTTCAATTACTTTGAACAGCAGAATGCTTTTACTAGAAGTGACGATGGCACGTATGCTGTAAATATAGAAAATATGAAGACCGCTATTGCTGGACTTTCGGCTAAAATACTGCAACTACAAGGTGATGGAGATAAAGCAGGAGTAATAGCACTAATGCAAAAAGATGGGAATGTAGGAGAAGCTCTTCAAGCAGACTTAGATAGATTGAGCCAAGCCAATATCCCAGTAGATGTGGTATTTGAACAAGGTCTTGATATTTTGGGTATGACCCAATAATCGAGTTAAAAATCCGTAACAAAAAAGATTGATTGTCTGAATGTTGAAAGGTAAAATAAATTTACTTTTTTCTTTCGATTACATAATCGATAAGAGCTTTCAGGTATTCTGTAGATGATTCCGTAGGTATAGAATTGAGAAAATCCTCAGCCTTTTTCTTATACTCCAGCATCCTAATTTGAGCATACTCTATTCCTCCCTTTATTTTTACAAACTGGATAACCTCTTGGATGTCCGCCTTCGATTTTTTAGAGTTTTTTATGATCTTGATGATCTTTCTTCGTTCCCCTTTATCTCCCACATTCAATGCGTAAATGAGGGGTAAGGTCATCTTTTTTTCGATTATGTCTATACCTGTAGGCTTCCCTATTTTGTTATCTCCATAGTCAAACAGGTCATCCTTTATCTGAAACGCTATCCCTACGGCCTCTCCCATAGCCATCACGTCTTCTAATACTTCCTCGCTTACTCCTGTGCTATTAGCACCTATACCGCAGCAACTGGCTAGCAAGGATGCAGTTTTCTTAGTTATTATATCAAAGTAAACTTCTTCGGTAATATCAAGTTTTCGAGCTTTCTCCATCTGCAGTAACTCACCTTCACTCATTTGCTCCACAGCAGATGAGAGTATTTCCAATGCCTTAAAGTCCTTGTTTTTCAAAGAAAGCAGTAGGCCTTTAGAAAGTAAGTAGTCTCCCACTAGTACAGCTACTTTGTTTTTCCAAAGTGCATTGATAGAGAAGAATCCTCTACGCATATTAGATTCGTCTACCACGTCGTCATGCACTAGCGTTGCAGTATGTAGCAGCTCTACAAGAGCCGCACCTCTATACGTTGTTTCATTTACCTCACCAAAGAGTTTAGCACAATGTAGTACCAAGAGTGGTCTCATTTGCTTGCCTTTTCTCTTTACGATATAGTTCATAATCGTATCTAGCAAAGGCACTTTGCTTTTTACGCTATCCTTAAACTTATCTTCAAAGATTTTAAGCTCATTCTCTATAGGAGATTTTATATATGCTAATGATGTAGCCAAGAGTATTGCAAAGTAGCATTCTTATATACGTATAAACAAAAAAGGAGAGCAATTGCTCTCCTTTTTGTTACGTATATTTAAAATAAAATTAATCATTTCTAGGCACTTTAGCAGCAGTATAACTAAGCTTTAGGGCATTTACCTTTCTCAGCTCTTGTTTTATGTCTGTAATTACACCCATTTTTACTGTTATATCCGCTTTTAGAGAAGTCGTCATATAAGGCACTTCCCTCTCATCTTTCTTACTATTCTCTACAGTGATATACTCTTGTATGTCATCTATGCTAGCAAATGCATCATTTAATTGCACACGTGGCGTAGTACCTAGCCTCTCATCTAAAGGAGGCCCAACAAATATATAATGTAGTCTAGATTTCTTCTCTAGTTTCTCTACCTCAGAAGCACTAGGCAATTTGGTTTTCACCTTCATGTCCTTATCTCTCATTTTGGTAGCTACCATGAAAAAGAATAAAAGCATAAATACAATATCAGGTAGTGCTGATGTATTAATAGCTGGTGTAGCTCTTCCGCCGTCTTTTTTAAATTTTGCCATTATTTATCTCCTCCTATACTTACCGGTTCTGCTTCAGATAATTTTTTCGGGTATTTCTTCTTTACCGTTTTTATCTTTTCTTCTTCTCTTTCTGGATCTAGCTTAGTATATATCTTACCGTACTCCCGCATAGAATAATCATCTCTCACCTTATTATACGCTGCTGTAAGCTCATTATAAACTTGCACATACATATCATACGATGTTCCTCTATCATTCTTAAGCGAAACTATTGCCTTGGTAGATGTAGTAGACAATGTAGGATTAACTCCTTCATTCGTCAAGTGATCTACAGTCTTTTGCATTAGCTTATCTATCGTCATAGGAGCACCTTCTACTAGTAGTTGGTCAGATGCATTTACAAGTACTTCTAAAACCTCACGTTTTTTCTGTTTACTATCTTCTGGTGGTTCTTCAGAGATAGGTGGCAGTGCCACTTGTAATCCATTAGGTATATCCATAGTAGTGGTTACCAAGAAAAATACGAGTAACAAGAAGGCGATATCTGCCATAGAACCAGTATTAATTTCAGGAATATCTCTTTTTCTTCTTGCCATACTCTTTAGTTTTTAATTAAGGATACTGCTTCTGAAGCCAATATAGAAACTACAGCTACTATACTCAAAAATATAGTAACATAGATTCCTGTATCTACTAGCTTAGACTTACCTACGGACTCTACACCATAGTTTAAGTGATGCTCTGTAATAGTTCCTGGAGCTAAAAGATAGCTTATCACTCCCACTACTAAAAACACTCCTATGCCTATAAGTATGCTTATAGCACTCTTCGGATTATCTATTAAGTACATTACAGATGATGCTAAAATAGCTAATACTGCAACTACAGATAATACTATGCTTATACCTAGGCCCATTCCACTACCCACATACTCGTCGCCTAATAATACCACCACAAAGATGATTATTAGTAGTACCACGATGGAATAGTATATTATTCTTCCTATTTTACCCATTATGCTTTTACTATTTTATTTTTAACTAGGATGTCTACTAATGAGATAGATGCATCTTCCATTCTATTTACTATTCCATCTATTTTAGATGTGATAAAGTTGTAAAATACTTGAAGGATAATAGCAACTATAAGTCCTGCTACTGTGGTAAGAAGTGCTACAGAGATACCATCAGCAACTACACCTGGAGAGATATCTCCAGCTGCTTTAATCGCATCAAAAGCCTCGATCATACCTATTACTGTACCCATGAAACCAAGCATAGGAGCTAGTGCGATGAATAGAGATAACCAAACTAGACCTTTCTCTAGCTGACCCATCTGTACCGAACCGTAGCTCACTACTGATTTTTCTACTACGTCTATAGAGCCTTGATCTGACCTGTCTAAACCTTGGTAGAATATGCTAGCTACTGGTCCTCTTGTATTTCTACAGATTTCCTTTGCTCCTTCTATGTTACCCGCAGATACTTCATCATTGATTTGAGCAACGAACTTGTCTGTATTGATACTCATCCAGAATAAAGAGATGATTCTCTCTATAGCTATTGCTAATCCTAGGATAAGACATATAAGTGGCAAAGACATGAATCCTGGGCCACCTTCTATAAATTTATTTTTAAGCACTTGTAAGCCTGTTGGCTCTGCTTTTTCCTCTGGTTCTGTAGTAGCTTCTGGCTCTGTAGTTGCTTCTGCAACTGTATCATTTGCTACTGCACCTGAATCTACTGTTTCTTCACCGTCTGTAGAAGAACTATCTTCTTGAGCAAATACTGTCTGAACACTCAATGTCATTAAACAGAATAACATTAAAATTGATGTGATTTTTTTCATTTTATTTTTAAGTCTTTTTTACGTATTGCGGACAAAAATAGAAAATTTTAAGTACGGTTGACCATTCTATCTCGTATTTCTATTTTTATCTCTGGTTTTATTTTCTAACTCGAAAATGAACCTATGCAGTATATTATTTTTAATTGACTATAAAAACAACCACTTTCGCTTTACCAAAGGGAAGAAATTTAAAAATGGCTAAGACCAAAAAAGTATATATCTGCTCAAATTGCGGCAGCAACTATGCTAAAATGATGGGTAAATGTGTGGCGTGTGGCGAGTTTAACACGGTACTAGAAGAGATAGTAGAAAAACCAAAAGCTGCTATGATGAACCTGAATGATATAGACGGGGTGGTAACTGCCGTAAATAGCGTAGACTCTATAGAACTAAAAAGACTAAAAGCTCCCGGCATAGAGCTAAATAGAGTTTTAGGCGGTGGCATAGTCCCTGGTTCTGTAATATTACTTGGTGGCGAACCTGGTATAGGTAAATCTACTCTGCTGCTTCAGTCTGCTCTGCGTATGAATAAAACTGTACTATATGTAAGTGGAGAGGAAAGTCTTAACCAAATAAAAATGCGTGCAGATAGAATAGGTATAACCAATGAAGACTGCCTGCTGCTAAATGAGACATGTGTAGAAAACATCATCAAAAGACTAAAGGAAACTAAACCCTCTTTTGTAATTATAGACTCCATTCAAACGATGTTTAGCAAATACCTAGACTCTACTCCGGGTACCATTTCACAAATAAGAGAAAGCAGCTCGCTGCTCATACAATACGCTAAACAGAATGAAGTACCTATAATACTAGTAGGACACATTACCAAAGAAGGACAACTGGCTGGCCCGAAACTACTAGAGCATATGGTAGATACGGTACTACAATTTGAAGGCGAGACTCAAAATAGTTATAGAATACTGCGAACGCTCAAAAATAGATTTGGCAGCTCCCTAGAACTAGGCATTTATGAAATGACATCTGAGGGCATGCGAGAAATAGATAACCCTAGTGAAATACTCATAAACCAAAGAAGTGAAAACCTCTCTGGGGTGGGTGTAGTGGCATCCCTAGAAGGTAACAGAAGTCTGCTTATAGAAACACAAGCACTGGTGAGTACCGCAGTATTTGGCAACCCGCAACGCAATACCAATGGATACGATATAAAGCGACTTAATATGCTTCTTGCCGTTCTAGAAAAGAGATGCGGATATAAACTATCTACTCAAGACGTATTTGTAAACATAGCTGGAGGCCTCAAGATAAATGATCCTGCTACAGACTTAGGCATAGCCGCTTCGCTTATTTCTTCTTTCGAAAATTTAGCTTTAAGTAATAAAATGGTATTCGCTGGCGAAATAGGACTAAGTGGCGAGATAAGAGGAGTGAATAGAATAGACCAACGCCTAAAGGAAGCAGAAAAACTAGGTTTCAAAGACTTCGTGATATCTGACCAGCTGGATGTAAAAACGAAAGAATACAAAATAAAAATACACCAAGTGGCCAACGTAAATCAATTTTTCTCTTTGATTTTCGGGTAAATAAGTGGCTATACAACCAAGTGTAGACTGATGAATCGATAGACTATCTGGAACTTCGAACGGTTTAGAAATGTTGGAGTGGATAGCAAAGTCTTGATTTATATTGGTAGTTACCAAAAAGAAGACTAAAAGTAGAAAGGCAATGTCTGCCATAGATCCTGTGTTTATTCCTTGTACTTGTTTCATACTTGCTAAACTTAAGACTCGTGATAAAAGGATATCCTGAGTTAATAAGACATTGGATGCATTTTACATCCGTATGAAATTTCGACAATAAACATACCTTTGTCTTCTCGTAAATTTATATGTTTATAGAAGTTTTAAAATCTAAAATACACAGAGCTAAGATTACTCAAACTGAGCTAGACTATGTAGGTAGTATAACGATAGATGAAAATCTAATGGATGCCGCCAATTTGATAGAAGGTGAAAAAGTGCTCATAGTAAATAATAACAATGGTGAACGACTGGAGACTTATGCTATTGCAGGTGAGCGAGGTGGCGGAATGATTTGCCTCAATGGTGCTGCTGCACGCAAGGCTGCTAAAGGTGATATTGTGATCATTATTTCTTTCGCCACGATGGAATTTGAAGAAGCAAAAAAGTTCGTTCCTTCATTGGTATTCCCAGATAAAAATAATATCGCAATAGTTGAATAAGAAAATCAAAACCATACTAAATACGGTAGTTTTTTTACTGCTAGGAGCTGTTATTTTCTATTTCGCTATTTTAAAAAATAATCCTGAAGACATTTGGGAACAAATAAAAACTGCCGAAATTAAGTGGATTCTTGTAGCTATAGTATGTGGCGTTTTGAGTCACCTAGTTCGTGCTTTGAGGTGGAATATCCTATTGCAACCTTTAGGTTACAAAGCTTCCGTTGCCAATAGTTTTCATGCCGTAATTATAGGTTATTTGGTAAATATGGGTGTGCCTAGAGCCGGCGAGATAGCTCGACCTGCAGTTCTAAGCAAACTCGAAAAAATTCCTTTTAATAAACTAGTAGGCACGGTAGTAGTAGAGCGTGTCGTAGATCTAATCATAACTTTAATTATTGGGGTTGCTATATTCTTTATACAATTCAATGTGATTGCCGATTTCTTCACCACTACTTTCCAAGATGTAGATAGCACTAAAATCCTTATCTACGGAATAGTGGGCGTTGCATTTTTAGGACTTGGGTTGTTTGCTTATATGAAACGAGATTTCATCTATAGCTTACCTATTATTAATAAACTAAAGACTTTTATAGAAGGCCTGCTAGATGGGGTCAAGACTATTTTTAAACTAAAACAAAATGGCCTCTTCCTTTTCTATAGTCTTTTTATTTGGGTAATGTACTTTCTGATGTCGTACTTCATATTTTTCGCTTTGGAGGGAACTGCTCACTTAGGGTTGTCCGCCGGACTTACTGTTTTACTCTTTGGCACAGCTGCTATGATAGTACCTATCCCTGGGGGCCTCGGCACATACGAGGCTATGGTGCCTGCAGGCTTAGCTCTTTATGCTATCGAGCCATTAGTAGGCAAGTCATTTGCTATACTTACACACTCACTTCAAATACTCTTGATTTTTGTCATAGGTATTTATTCTGTGTTATACTTCGTAATAAAATCTAATAGAATCAAGAAAAATGATTTGGAATCAACTAATTAAAGACAAAATCTTTAGTACGAATACGGCCCTTGCTAAACAAGTAAATAGTTGGCAGTTGCATAATGAGAAGGTGGTATTTACAAACGGGTGTTTTGACATTTTACACCTTGGGCATATAGATTACCTTACCAAGGCTGCCGACCTAGGAGATAGACTAATTATCGCTGTGAATACAGACGCATCTGTGAGCACCTTAAAAGGGCCCTCTCGCCCTATTATAGATGAAGAAACGAGAGCTATGAAACTTGCTTCGCTTGTATTTGTAGATGCTGTAATATTATTTGGCGAAGAGACTCCGCTCAAACTTATCACAGAAGTAAGACCAAATGTTTTAGTAAAAGGAGGAGATTATACCATAGATACTATAGTGGGTGCCTCAGAAGTACAAGATAACGGTGGGGAAGTTGTGGTAATACCATTCCTAGAAGGTCACAGTACTACCTCCGTAGTAAATAAAATTACGGGTTAGCCTTTTCTTTTTCCGCCTTTCAACTCTTCTTGTAGAGCATCTAGTTTTTCCCAGCTACCACTGTCTGCTAGAGATGCTTGCTCACCCCACGTACTAGGATCATGTACTGCGTAGTTAGGCCCTGCAGCTATTAATATGCCTTTTATCTTTTCTGCCGAAGAAGCTATCACTTGCTTGTAAGTATATATTCCATCCACGTTTAAAAGTCCCTCAATCTTAGGACCTATGCCTTCTATTTTCTTAAGGTCATCTTTCTGACCGCCAATGCTCGCACTTATAGTCTCGGTAGTTTCTACCACGGCCGGCTTAGAAGCTGCTTCCTCAGCTATTTGTGCTATAGGCTCTTTATATGATTTTTCAATCTGGGTCTGAAGAGTACTCAATGCATTTTCTGCTTTTATTCTCTTAGCGTAACATTCCGATAATCGATTATTCAAGTCATCTAGTTCTCTTTTTTGATCTTTTAGCTTATTCTCTGTCTCTGAGCTAATAGCCACTTCCACAGGTTGTCCACTTTCAGGTAGACTCTTTGACCTAAGGACAGAATTCTCGCTTTCCAAATCAAATAGTTTAGATTTAAGCGACCCATTTAATAAACTTCTAAGTAAGTACCCAAGTACAAAGGCCCCTAATAAAATAATAGTTATTTCTAAAACGTATGTTGGCCCACTAGATGCCCCTGGTCCTTCAAAAAATCTTTCAGTATTCATATATTTCTTGTTAATTTAATACTATTTCTACCCTTCTATTTTTGGCTCTACCCTCTATAGTAGTATTGTCTGCTATTGGTTCTGTTTCTCCTTTAGACGTAGGATTCAAGTTTTGATACTTTAAACCTTCAGCCGCTAAAAGTGATACAATTATATTTGATTGATCTAATGCTTTGGAAAAATTAACCGCTGCCGTTTCACTATTATCCCAATGACCTACCACATCAATACTTTTGTTAGGGTTCTCTTTAGCTAAATAGATTAAAAATGCGTTTAACTTCAGGCTTATACTGTCATTATGTAAATATACAATTGCTCCAAATTCCGTTTCTTCTACAAAGTCATTTTTCGTTAGAATAATAAAATCTACACCGTCAATATTCCTGCCGGCACTTTCTATTTGTAACTGCTTGGAGCTTATAGTAAATCTACTTTGGTCTACTTCTGCGAATAGGTTTTGTATAGCCATAGCTCGGGCAACTCCGAGATTATCAAAACTAGATGAGTTTACCTCACTAGTATCATACAATCCTATAATCTCCAGTAGATTATTGGAGCCCATTTTAGATATTAAATCATTCTTATAACTGTCAAAGTTTAAAGACAAAATAGGCTGACTATTACCGTACTCAAATGTTACTCCCTCTTTGGTTACTATTTCAAGTTCTGGTGCCCCGGGACACTGCCCCTTGATTTTACAAACGTAGTACCATCCTGAACCCAAAGACCATATAATAAAAAGTAGAACTATTGAGGCAGCTTTTGATTTCATTATTACTATATAAAAATGCGGAGAGAGAGGGATTCGAACCCTCGGTACCCTTTTGGGGTACATACGCTTTCCAAGCGTACCTAATCGGCCACTCTAGCACCTCTCCAAGTGGCTACAAATTAAGCTATATTTTAAATAGTTCCAAGGCATTTACTGTGGTAATCTTACTTATATCTTCTATTGACAAGGAATATATGCGTGCAAGTTCAGCTGCTACTTCCTTTACATAGGCACTTTCATTTCTTTTACCCCTGTATGGTACGGGTGCTAAGTAGGGTGAATCCGTCTCCATAATGATCCTATCTAGTGGCGTATTAAATAAGTGATTTCGTAAATTACTGTTCTTAAACGTAACCACACCGCCTATACCAATATGGTAACCCATATCTACTATTTCCTTCGCCTCCCCTGCAGTTCCTACAAAACAATGGAATACTCCTGATAGCTTACCATTAAAATTTGCCTTTAGCAAGTCTATTATGAGTTGAGTAGATTCTCTAGAGTGTATTGCTATTGGCAAGTTCCTTTCTAGAGCCCATTCACATTGTGTCAAGAAAGCTTTTTCTTGCAACTCCTGCTTCGTTTTATCCCAGTATAGGTCTATGCCTATCTCGCCCACTGCTATGGTTTCATTCGTATCTAATTCGAGCTTTATTCTTTCCAGTTGTATTTCATAATCCGTATCCACCGAGCAAGGATGTAGACCCATCATTCTATAAAAAAAGGTGCTGTCTAGCTCTACTAGGGTATTCAATCCTGCAATACTACCTGTATCTATATTCGGTAAGAGTACTTTGGTGACTCCCGCTGCTTTGGCCCTTGAAATTACTTCGTCTATTTCACCTTCAAAAGCATCTGCATACAGATGTGCATGTGTATCTATCATTACTTCAAAATTAATACAAATAAAAAGCCCGCTTACCAAAAGGTAAGCGGGCTTTTATATGTTGGTTACTTATCTAATTACTTAGATACTGTAATTCTCTTAGTTGCATAGAAATCTCCGTTCTTCACTTGTACAAAATAGA
>Ga0209119_1004056_pt1 | contig 12270 bp, 17 predicted proteins | sample COG_03_FD_184747 | JGI IMG/M metagenome (GOLD analysis project Ga0209119, IMG submission 184747) | Pelagic Microbial community sample from North Sea - COGITO 998_met_03 (SPAdes) (version 2) | ecosystem: Environmental > Aquatic > Marine > Neritic zone/Coastal water | place: Helgoland, sampling... | reverse complement strand
GATTTTAAATTTCCGTAATTTAATTATTAATTGGCGTGTAAAATTTCGCATAGTATTTATAGTTTAAAAGGTTATTATTTATTTATTAGTTGTTTTTTAGTTGTATGTATAATACTACTCCTCTAAGTGATCAATACACTTTGTTTTCAATAGTGTGACGTTAGCTAGTTATATAGTAATAATAAGAGGCTATTGTCGCATTTTATATTCACATATATTATCGATCGGTATTCGTATCAAACTTGTATTAGAATATTTCTTCAACAATATAGAGTCTTTGGTCTTCGTCGAGTTCGTCATAAGTCACACCATAGATGTGCAGGGATACTGGATTTAAGTCGTACATAATGTTTTTATTTTAAATTCAATTATATTATCTTTAGGTGTTCGTGTCAAACTTGTATTAGCATTCTTTTATTTCTAGAATGTCGTCTAATTTATAGAAGTTAAATACTTCTTCAATTTCATTTACTTTTAGGTATTTGATCCAATTTCTTGTAATTCCATTGTGAGTCCATGTGGATTCTAAAGTGATCTTAAACATAGTGTTTCTTATTTTTTGATTCACATATATTATCTTCACCGCTTCGTGTCAAACCTTTTTGCTATACACAAAATGCTATACATTTTGCTATACACCGTCACCGGTGTTTTTAGGGGCGAAGAAACTACTTTTTAGTAGTCTCCTCTAGTTCAACTATTTCCGCTAGATGTCTTACATTAACCGGTAGGTTAGTTGATTGTGACCAATACCCACGCTTGATCCAACAAGGCATGATATTTAGTTTAGGTAACATTACTTGTAATACCTCATCGTGATTGTAAGTAACTTCTTGTTTCTTGTTGTTGATGAAAGTTATTACTTGATTTCTACCGAGCCATGACTTACGTACCACAAAGTTCTTTCTTGTAATAGGTGGGAAGATTAAAGCCTTTTCTTCGTTTGACATGTTAGTTAATGCTTGGGTAATTAATTCTTGATTTGACATAGTTTATTTATTTAAGTTATTATTTATTTTCATTTATATTATCGAATACTATTCGTATTAAGTTTGTAATTATTTATTTTGATCTATAAATTGTTGTAATATTATTTCTAATTCAATTTGTTGCTTTGGTGACAAGTCGCCATATTTTAGATCGTAGTCATTGCCTATTGAAGTGAAGTCAATGTAGTTTATTAAAGAAAATTGCATAGTTTATTTATTTAAGTTATTATTTATATTGTTGTATTAATTTATTAATTTGGTTTAGATTTGAAAAGTGGTAATGATATATAACTTCTTTTGTTTTAGAGTTGAATATTGTAAAATCATACATTTTGTGATTTGAGCAATAATAGATTTGAAAGAATGTTTTGTTGTTAATAGACATAATGGTTTTTATTTTAGATTCACTTATATTATCTTATTCACTTCGTATCAAACTTATATTAAGAGTATTTTATTTCTCTTATTAAATGATGTAATGTTTCAACAATACCATCCTTAGTTACATGACCCAATAAGTACTGGTTCAGATCGTCGATCGTGCTAATAATTTCAATTCGTTTTGTATTTTCCATGATTACTATATTTTAGATTCAAATATATTATCGGAAGATCCTCGTGTCAAACCTTATGCTATACGCGTATGCTATACGCTCCGCGCTGCGCGCTCCGCTGCTATGGTCCAGGTAAAAGCTAGAACCCCGGACGGAAACCTGTTGGCATTATATCCGCCACACCGTACCCGTAAGGCTAAACCCCTCGATCCAATCCATGAAACGAAGGCGGGGCTGGGTAAAAGAAATCAACTTTACTATAGGGGTGTGCGTTATATTATGTATATACAACCCTTTAGTTCTATATAACTAACAAAAAATTTTTTACTATGACGATAGCCTATTAAAGCTAATAATAACGACCTATTGTCACGTTTAATTACTTGATTAAGCACGTAATTATACGGGTATGAGCAAGAAATTCACACTAAGATCATCACCCTCACCATTTCAGAAGCAAAAATTGTCACCAAAAGCGGCAGCAGCTAAGAAAAAGAGAGATAAAGAAGCTGCAATGACAGAGTGGGGTAAGTACAAGAAGCGTACAGCTCAGCAAAGGAACTGCCCAGATGGCCACGATTACGATCATCGCACTAAAAAGTGTGTTCCAGCATCAAAAAACAGGGCTGGAGGCGAAAATGGCACTAAAAATGAAAAAACTAAACAACAATATAACGGACAATACTAAGAAATGGCAAGAATTAGAACATACGGATTAGATTCCAACATTGATCCAGCTGATAAAGTAGTAGGTACTGACGGAACCCCAGGCCCTAACCAAGGATCGACTAAAAACTTTACAGTTGCAGCGCTTACAGCTTATATAGATGCTACATTAGACCCAATTTCGGGAGGTGGAACTATAAACACTATTCCAATTTGGACGGGAGCGGAAGAATTAGGGGATTCTATAATAACTTACAGCCCTGGCAACACTGCAATTACAGTTGGAGGTAAACTCGATGTTACTTCCACCTTAAACGTGGCAGCTAATACAACAACAGCATCGTTAACCCTGCAAGGTTACTTAGCAGACGTTAATGGTGAATACGGAACAGCGGGACAATTACTTTCTTCGACTGGAACAGCGGTTGATTGGATCGATGCTCCTGTTACTGGAGTTGTGGGATCAGGTACAGTAAATACATTGGCGATGTTTACGCCCGATGGAGTATCTATTGGCGATTCCATAGTTGCTGTTACTGGAGGAGGTACTAAGATTACTGTTACAGGAGGTGCTTCGATAACTGGTAACACAGGTATTTCAGGTAATCTAGATGTAAGTCTTGTGGCAACATTTGAAAGTGACGTATCACTAGGCGAAGGTTTAAAAGATGCTTCGGACAGTTACGGAACAGCTGGTCAGATATTAACATCGACCGCGACTCAAACATCCTGGCAAGATTTTGCAACACTAGTTCCAAATAACATTACAGGATCCGGTACAGTAGAATATATACCTAAGTTTACACCAGATGGTACAGCTATAGGTAATTCTATAATGTTCACAAAACCAAACGGGACAGAACTACAAGTAGGGGTTTCGGCAGGGTCATCGCAAACAACACTAGGAGCCGGATTTATGAGCACCGGTGGATTTGGCGCAGATACTGTAACGGCAACGAACATAAATGCAGGAGCTACGGGGACACTTACAGCTTCTGGTAATATAATATTAGGTGACGCTACGGCGGACACAACGACAATAAACTCAACACTATCAATTCTTAGTGTTGTAAAAGATAGCACTGACACAGTAGGAACTGTAGGACAGGTATTAGCAGCGAATGCAGCTAGTGAGTTACTATGGGAGGATCAAGCTGACACTACATACTCTATATCTTCTCAGCAAGCAGCTTCGGATGTGGAAATCAATTTAACAGGAAGTGACGTAACTGAAACAGAAGTAACGCTTGTAGCTGGAAACAGTATAACGCTTACAGACGATGGTAGCAATAATATTACAATCGCTGCAACTGGTGGAGCTGCTAATACAACATATTCATTAAATAATACTCAGGCAGCTACATATACTGATTTACAATTAGTTGGATCTGATGCTACCACAACTAGCTATAGATTTGAAGCTGGAACAGGGATTACATTTGATCAAGATCCAGGAGTTGCAACTACTATAGGTATATCAGCTGACAATGTAACTGGAACTGGAACGCTTAACACGGTTCCGCTTTGGACGCCAGATGGTCAAACGCTTGGAGATTCATCTTTGACTGTTGATGCGAGTGGAGGTGTTACGATAGACACTTCAACGTATGGGACATCAAATTTAACAACTGAATTACATTTAAAAGGAAATAAATCAAGTCTTATTTTAGAATCACTTGGATATGGAGATGCGTTTATTTTCTTTAAACCTAATACAACTAGCGGTAGCTTAGGCGTATTTGATATAGACGACCCTGTCCCAGCAACTCCTTCTGCAAAATTTGTATGGAAAAAAGGCAATTTCTTAGAATACATGCGCCTTGACACAGTTACTGGAAACCTAGGTATTGGAACAACAACGCCGTTTTCAACTTTAGATGTTGTCGGTAACTATATTTCAATGAATGGTATTCCTTTTGTTAAGCAGCTCGCTGCTTCAAATACTATTTACTTGGGTGATGTCTCTGGTAATGGACAAAGCGTTGAGTTGACCAGCGCCACAGATAGATTAGTTAAATTAAGTGGTAGCATCCTGGAATTAGGTAACACCAACGTACTTGCTCAAATAACTGCATTAGCACCTATATGGATTAAAGACGGATTAAAAGATGGTAGCAACAGCTTAGGGACAGCAGGTCAAATACTAAGTAGCACCGGCACTGCAGTTGATTGGATTGATGTGGGAAGCATCGGAGTTGACGGATCGGGTACAGTAGGTACTCTTGCAGTATGGGGACCTGATACAACCACTCTACAAGATTCCAGTATAACTGAAGCAGCAGGGGCAGTAAAAATTGGTAGTCAAGCAACGCCGGTTATAACTAATACATATGGCAATACAAGCCTAGGAACAACCAGCACAACCGCTGTTACAACAATAACAGGTGCAACAACCGCTATTAATACACCTGCAACAACTGTAGGTTTAACTAGCGGAGATTTACTAACTGTAGAATCACAAACAGTAGTTAATGGGGATGCAACATTTAATGCTCATGCTCATTTTAATAGTAATGCATCTTTCCAAGGAAGTATTGATGACGGAACAGGTGGCAGTGGTACTGCAAATCAAGTACTGACTTCTACAGGCTCACAAATTGCATGGAACGATATTGAGGCAATCATGCCGTTTACGTACGGAACTGGAACATGGACTCCTGTATTAAAAACATATCTAACCACTACAAAGAACATACCGGCTAATTTAGTTTATAAGCCAGGTTCAGTAGTCGGAACATATACGAAGATAGGAGATAAGGTTCTTTGTGAGTTCAAGCTGTTTTACAAATTTATAAATGAAGCAACTTGGCCAGCTAATGAATTTCTTATTATAGACGGATTACCATTCTTGCCAGTAGGATCAACAAAGGATTCAAACTTGTCAGGAGAGCTTAGTAGGCTTTCGTCATACAAATCAACAGCACAGGATGAGATGCCTTACTTATTAACAAATGCAGCATCGACATTCTTTGATTGTGTTTACCCAACAGGACTAGGCATATTGCCTCCAGCTAACGTAGATGCGGGAACAAAACCTTTATTAGCATCTAACTTTTCAGATCAAGACGATTACACAGGTGGTAACTGGGTAGAATTTTACGGATCATTCACATATACAACAATATAAAAACAAAACAATGAGCTTAACAAAAGAAGAATTTATAGAAAAAGTTGAAGTAGTAGGTCTATGGAAAACTATTCAAGTAAAACAAGTAGACGTTATTAAAGAAGACGGCAATGAAATTAGTAAAAATGTAAAAAGATACATAATTCAGCCAGACGCTGACTTAAGTAATCAGCCTACTGACGTAACTATAATAGCAGATGCAGTATGGACTCCAGCCTTCAAACAAAGGTATGTAGATCACCTTATTGCTTTAGCAGAATAAACCTAGCCCAGGGAGGGCAAACTAATAAAATATAAATTAAATTAAATTAAATGGAATTCAACAACCCTAGTCAGATTGTAAAAGATTTGACATTTGGCAATAAAGCCAATATTAAAATAATGACAGGCGTCGAGAAATTGACAAGCGCAGTAAAAAGCACATTAGGTGCGTCAGGAAAATGCGTAATATATGAAGACGCCTTAGGTAGACCGGTAATAACAAAAGACGGTGTAACCGTTGCAGAAAGCGTAGTCTTAATGGATCCGGTCGAAAACATAGGAGCCACACTTATTAAAGAGGCTGCTAGTAATACAGTGAGAGAAGCAGGAGACGGTACTACAACAGCTACGGTCCTTGCTCACTCACTATTAAAAACAATAACACAGAAGAAGCATGAGGACACGGATAGAAACATTAAAAGTGGTATTGAAGAATGTGGCAAAAAAGTTATGGTATATCTTGATAAAGCCAGCATACCTGTTAAAGGTGAAATGCTTAGAAGCGTTGCAACAATTAGCTGCAATAATGATATACTCTTGGGGGCTAAAATTGGAGAAGCTTACGAAAAAGTTGGAAGAGATGGAGTCGTTCTAATGGAGGAGTCTGATACAAATGAAACATACGTGGAATTTGTTGACGGCGCTCAAATTGACTCAGGTTTAAAGTCTCAGCATTTGTCTACAGACAAAGACAAGCTTACGTGTACTTTAGATAAGCCGTATGTGCTTATAATCGGATCAGCAATACCAAACATTAGAAAGATACAAAGTGTCCTAGAATTCGTTATAAAAGAAAAACGTTCACTTTTAATCGTAGCAGACATGGATCAACAGCCATATGCTACATTAGTTGCTAATAAAGTAAAAGGCAACATTAAAATAAATATCATTGACCCACCTGGCTTTGGTCCTACAAAACTAGATTCCATGGAGGATTTAGCTTTTTTAACAGGAGCTAAGCTTATCAATGAAGAGCTAGGCGATGATTTAGATCTTATTGATCCGTCTGTATTAGGGGAAGCTGTGAAAGCAGTAACCGACAACAACTCTACAGTGCTTCAGATAGGAGAGCTAGGAGGTGAACTTGAGGAAAGAATAGAAAGTGTCCGCCAAAAGATAAAAGATGAAAACAATGGATTCTTTAAGAAAAAATTAGAGCAACGTCTTGCAATGCTTTCAGGCACTGTTGGTATTATAAAAGTAGGCGCTGATTCTAAAGTAGAACTTAAGGAAAAGAAAGATAGAGTGGAGGATGCGATATACGCAACCAAAGCAGCATTAAAAGAAGGTATTGTTGCTGGAGGTGGTGTAGCTTTACTAAATGCAGCTAATAGCATTAAACCTAAAAATGAAGGAGAAGCTATATTACTAGAAGCTATTAAGGCTCCATATAAAGTAATACTAGAAAACGCAGGACTTGACTTTCAGGAATTAGATAAAAAAGGTTGGGGAGTAAATGTTATAACAGGCAAATCAGTAAATATGATTAAAGCTGGAATTATAGACCCTGTGTTAGTTACTAAGTCGGCATTAAAAAACGCTGTTAGTGTAGTAAACACAATTGTTTCTGCAGATTGTATAATCAGTAATAAAAGACTCGAAGATGCAAGCAATTAATTATTATATAGTAATTGACAAAATAAAGGAAGCTCCTAAAAAAGTAGGAGGATTAGAGTTGACTGAAACTCAAAATAGTGATGTTAGATATTTAAAGGGTAAAGTTTTGAGCGTAGGAGATTTAGTACCTGTTATAAAAGAAAATGATATTGTTAGGTATGACAAGCATGCTGGACAAGGGATTGAATATAACGAAAAACTATACTATGTCATTAAAGTCTCCGATGTTGCTATAATAGAGTGAGAACATCAGCAAAAGATCTAAGGGAATTAAATTTATTAAAGTATTACAGGCTTGTCAGAAGATGGGCCTGTAAAACTTATAATTTGAAGGATGCCGATCTAGAGTTACTTATATACCTAGATTGCAAAGTACATTTTACACGTAATGATTTTATGGAAGGCGTGTACACCTATTCTTGGGATAAAGCAAGATGGGAGCGCTTAAGAAAAGGAGGTTGGATTGATGTGTGGAGACAACGCAATAGGACCACAATAAAGTACAGCGTGTTTAAAACGTCAACAAAGTGTAGACATTTAATAACTAGAATATATCGAATACTGCTAGCAGAAGAGGATCTACCTACTTCGCAAGCAAGTGTGTTTTACAAAAATAAGACATATACAGATAAAGTCTTTAATAAGGCCATTGATGATATGATAAAAGATAAAGATAGATAACTATGAAAGCTAATAACCCCATTACAGCTAGAGTAAAAGCTAAGTTTAAAAATGTAACTTTTCCAATAAATCAAGAAGTTACCTTAAAGGCTGATGGAACGGGTGGGCCAATACTATCTCAATACATTAAAAACAAAAAATAACTATGAAAACTAATTTTCCAATTACAGCTATCGTACAAAAAGGAAAGGCAAAATTATTTGCTGAAGCTTACGGCGATGGACCAGACGTAACACCTGCAGGATCAAAACCAATTGAAACAAAGCCAGGTTCATACCTTTTTAATAATTCCCCAAAGTATCTTATGGAAGAAAAAGGCGGCAAGTCTTGCGGATGCGGAGCTAGTAAAAAATAGCAATATGGCATTTAACCTTAAAACAAAAGGTGATTTATTTGGGTACAACGAAGAGCTTTCTGAATGGGGTAGACCTGTTTTTGAAAAAAATTTAGGTGACAACATTATGGCTGAAGCTAATAATGACGGCACTACGTTTGTAGATAAAAGCTTATCTCCTGCACAAAAGAAAGAAGCAGTTGACCATGAAGGTATCCATCACGATCAGATGAATCAAGGAAGATTAGGCTACACGGATTATATGGTAACTTGGAAAAAAGACACCAAGTCTCCAACTCGTGTTTATAAAAGAGATCAAGGAAATATAATAGCTATGAATTCTAATGAAAGCGGAGGAGAAGGATCCTCTGATTTTGAATGGGAAGACGAAGCTTACAAAAACTCATAACATGAAATACAACTCAACTCCCATAACTCAAAGAGCTAAGTCCTCTCCGGTCAGAATGAACGAGGGTTTAATCGCGGGTGCCGCAGCTGCAGCTCCTAGATTTGTAGATGCAGGTAAAGTAATGAAAGACTCAATGCCTACCGGTATGACTTCCCCTCCAGGTGGAACTGTAGAAAAAACAAAAGCAGAAAAGCTTAAGCAAATAAATAAAGACACCGAAGAATTAGAGTTAGAAATGGAAATGGAAGAGCTAGAAGGGCTCGATGAGTTTTTAGAAAATAACTAATAATATTCACAGTAATGAAAACCAACTACCATGTACAATAAGCCAATTACATCAAGAGTGCCTGCTGCTATAAAGAAAGCATCTATGGCAAAGCAAACAACAAAACCTGAAACAACCGTAGAAAATCTACTTGGACAAGATGAAGCAAGTAATGTTTCAGACTTTACTGTAACCTCAACTTCTGGAGGAATGACACAGGGAGCAGACGATAGCTATAGCGGAACTGATTTTGCAGATCCAGATAAATGGGCAGCAGATTACGCTAGAGGTGAAAAAGGAGAAGGGCCGCTAGTCGACTACGCTTCTAAATTTACTATTAGTGGAAAAGGAAAAATGATTCCCTCAGGTGATGACGACAGAAAGGTTGATGAAAAACCTTTGTTTAAAACAGAGCCAGGGACGCCGCAAGTAAAAAGCGACACTAAAAAAACTTGGCAAGCAAGGCGCGGAGTTAGAGGAGCTAAAGCCCTAGAAAGACTAACTAAGCAAGATCTAAAGAAAAGACTTAAAAAGGGTACTATTACTCAAGAAGATTTTGACAAGGGGATTAAGGCCGCTGCAACCGCAAAAACAAATACTATAACAGGTATTTCTGGAACACTAGAAAGACAAGCAACTCAAGGTATTAACGAGTATGGTCCTAATAGAGTAATCCGCAAAGAAGCAACTGACCCAACTCAAGTTAGGAAAACTACTTCGGATTATCCAGGTCAAATTATTAAATCTGCAGAGGAAATTAAAACGGGTAGAAAAAATAAAGTCAAACCAGTAGTAGACACAAAAACAACAGCCGTAGTTACACCAGCAGAATTGCTTACGGAAGCATTCCAAAAAGGCGCAGCAGGCATATACCGTAACACTCCAGTAAAAGGAGGTAGTGGTATTAATATGCTAAAAAAACCCAGCACTTTTAAAATGAGTGGGTACGGCAAAAATAAATAAGATATGGCATATATACAAAAACGACCATCGTGCTTAAAGAAAGCTTTAGTAGGCGATCAACCTAACCTACCAGAGGCTATACAGCAGAAAATATTAGCAGCTCCAGAAAGCCCTGCTAAAAAAAAAGGCGATGCGCCGTCACGTAAAAAATCCAAAGGCTACTACAATAAAGTAAAAGCTGGCAGAAAAGAAGGGGCAGCAGCCGGAGGAGGCATGTCTCAAGCAGGGGTTGATAAGTATAAGAAAGATAACCCAGGTAGCAAACTAAAAACAGCAGTTACCAAATGTGACGTTAAAGTTGGCACAGCTGCCTACAAAAGGCAAAAAGCATTCTGCGCAAGATCTAAAAGTTGGTCTAGTGAAAGAGGCAAAGCGGCTAAAAGAAGATGGTGTTGCAGTAGACATTCATAAATAAATTACATTATGAAAAAAATAATTCAATGGTTGTCAGGAGGCGTTATTAAAGAAATTGGGAACGTTATTGATAAGCTAACAACCACAGAGGAAGAAAAGCTCGAGATTAAAAAGCAAGTTCAGCAGATATTAGAAGACGCAGATACTAAAGCTCAATTAGAGGTTAGTAAGCGCTGGGAAGCAGATATGAAGTCTGATAGTTTTTTAAGTAAAAACATTAGACCGATGATCTTAATATATCTGACTGTAATCTTTACGTCTCTAGCTTTTTTTGATGGTAACATAGGTGAATTTGCTTTAGCTAAAGAATACATACCAATTTTTCAAACACTCTTAGTGACCGTTTACGGAGCTTACTTTGTAGGTAGAACTTGGGAAAAAGCAAAAAGTATAACAAAAAAAAATTAATTAATGGCTAGAATTGGCACATATGTAGTTGACACAGTAGTTACTCTACTAGACAAGTGGATTGGTACTGATTCAGCAGGGGGAGCAACAAAAAACTTTACAGCTCAGTCAATAGCCGATTTGTTTAATGAAAACAGTTCAATTGGGATATTAGGTCAAAACAACTTTTTATTTCAATCTAACATTAACATAGGTAGACAACCAGGGACTATAAGCTTTACGGCAGGAAATGGGGAAGGTACTGCGTTTTCAAATATATCTACAATAAAAATTAGCAATAGCTCTAGCGCGGGAAACTATATAGTTGACTACTTAGAAACTTTAGTTGGAGAGTACGTGATGCTTGCTCAGGTAGATGACTTAAATAATTTTGGAATATATAAATTATCCGCATTAACCCAAGATGTAACCGAACCTACTTTCTATAATGCATCATTCACTTTAATAGACTCTAATGGTGTTCTAGCAATTGATAAGTATTATGGATTTGCTGTATACCCAAACCCAGTAGATGTAGTTGGCGATAAAAACTTTGTGTTTAATCAAGCTGTAGCATCTGCTACGTGGACTGTTCAACACAACTTAAACAAATTCCCTTCATGCACTATGGTTCTGTCTACAGGACAACAAGGTTATGGAGATGTAACATTTATAGACGAAAACAACTTAACAATAACATTTGCCGGCGCAGAGTCTGGTAAAGCATATATCAACTAAACTATGGCAATACCATTTTTAAATAACATTGATCTTAGTGACAATCAGTTGCTAAACGCGAAACTGCAAGTAACAACCACAGCTCCTACTGCAGCTATTGGTCAAATATACTTTGACAGCACAGCAGCAGACGAAACAGCTAAATACTATTCAAACGCTACTGATACTTTTGTAAGTTTAAAAGAGTATACGTTTCCAGCAGTTGCTAAAGCCGATGGCTATATAACTAGTACTATAACAGGTACTACACCTAAACCTATTGTAAAGTTTAATCTTAACGCTACAGGAACTGCAGATGATACAACATATTTAAGAGGTGATAACCAATGGGAACCTATTAGTGCAATCCCTGGAACATATACATGGACGGTTAGTGATGGAACAAATTCAACTCCTGTAGTAAGTGGAGAAACTGTTACGTTTAGCGGAACAGCGAATGAAATAGAAGTCGCAGAATCATCAAAAACAGTTACAATTGGTTTACCCGATGATGTTACAATAACAAATAATCTAACAGTTGGAGGTACTGGTAATTTTACAGGTCAAGTAACAATACCTATCCTGCCAGTTGCTTCGACTGATGCAGCTTCTAAAGACTATGTTGACAATGCTGTAGTTGGTGGTTTAGTGTATCAAGGTGGGTACGACGCTAACTTAAACTCGCCTGATTTAACAACTTCACCAAACAGCATATTAAAAGGTTGGACATATACAGTAACAGCTGATGGTACTTTCTTTGGAGAACAACTTAGAGTAGGTGATGTACTTATTGCAGAAGTAAATGATCCAAGTGCTTTAACTGATTGGACGACTGTTCAAAATAACATTGATCTAGCTAGCTTAACACAAGTTGGTATTGGTAATG
>Ga0209119_1004055_pt1 | contig 12270 bp, 9 predicted proteins | sample COG_03_FD_184747 | JGI IMG/M metagenome (GOLD analysis project Ga0209119, IMG submission 184747) | Pelagic Microbial community sample from North Sea - COGITO 998_met_03 (SPAdes) (version 2) | ecosystem: Environmental > Aquatic > Marine > Neritic zone/Coastal water | place: Helgoland, sampling... | reverse complement strand
GAAGACAAGAAGTCTATTCAGGTACAGCTTGGTTTCTATCGCAGACAGCTAAACACACAGCTACCTGCCATTGTGTTTCTGGGCGATGAATCAACCGCCGAAATTGGTGACGAAGCGAGCGCCATAACCAATCAATTTATTACTGAAATGCGCGCTTTGTTAGCAGATAAGACCGAGCCAGTGGTTCGCTACAGCCACAGCAAGTGTCGCGCCTGTACCTACTACGAACACTGCAAACCACAGTTTGAAGAAAAGGAAGATTTGTCATTACTCTATGGCGTTCAAGGCCGTGCCGCCGATGCGCTTGAAAAGGTGGGCATAGCGTCCATTTTAGCGCTAGCCAAAAGTGACCCCGAAACCATCCCAGATGTACCTTACCTGAAGGGCTTTGAGAAAAAGCAACGTGCGGTTTTACAGGCACAAGCTTATCAAGATGGCAGCACTCACCAGATAGCACCCATTAGCTTGCCTGAAGGCACATGGGTTCATTTTGATATAGAAGATAACCCTCTAACCGCCAATGGCGATAAGCATGTGTATCTCTGGGGATTTTTGGAGCCTCCGTTCGGCAGGGAAAATTTCGAATATGTTTGGACGGATAGTGAAGATGACGATGAAAAAGGCTGGCTAGCATTCCTTGATCTAATAGAGCGCTATCGGTCACGATACAACGATCTGATTCTGGCGCACTTTGCTTCGCACGAACGAACGACCATTCGATCCTATGCCAATCGCTACGACATGGAAGAAAATGACACCGTGCTTTATCTGCTCGGTAACGACAGCCCCCTTTTTGACATGCAAAAACCCGTATTGGAAAGTCTAGTTCTTCCCTTACAAGGCTATGGGTTGAAAGATATTTGTAAACATCCCGACCTAGTTAACTTTCAATGGGAGGATGACGGTTCAGGCTCACAGTGGTCAATCGTGCAATTTAATAATTTTTTGCAAGAACCAAACACGACTGAAAAACAGAAATTGAAACAGCAAATTCTAGGCTACAACCGCGATGATGTTATTGCTACTCGCCGACTGGAAGAATGGTTGAGAAGCTTCCTGAATTAATTAGTCCATTCTTGGCACTATAAGCTTTTTCGGCGTTTTCTGTTCTGGTGCTGCTTCAGGCGCGCCAGTCACATTATTAAACACCTCCTTATACTCAAGCTTTGGTGTCCTCCTCCGCAGGAATTGTAGGAAACGCGGATTGTGGCGCTTTCGCTTAAGAATCTGAGCTTCATTACGGCTGGCACTTCGTCCTTTCAATAATCTCGCTCCCCTGCGCCTATTTGGTTTTGCGCTTTTTCCCCCTTTACGCGATACGGTTCGCTTTATACGGTAGTCTTTTAGTGACGCATCCGGCTGGGTGTTTCTGTCAGATCGCTTCTCAAAGTCCGGCTGTGCAGATTGCACCACAGTCTCTGGCTCATCCCGACGGGTAGCGAGTATCTGGCTTGCCAATGCTGTACGCTCATCTCTTTGTTTTTCACGGATTTTCTTTGTATGTACCAGTAGTTTTCGAGACTCATGATTATGCCGAAAAATCATTCCCTCCCATGTTTCAAACGATGCAACATTTTGTCTTTTCTCCTTGATGCTATCAGCATCCACGCTTTTCGATCTCATTCCTGAAACTTGAGTAAATTTACGACTGAGTGATTGTGCAGCTACCGCTACCCTGCGGAAAGCTTTGCGAAGGACACCTCCTTGATTGTCTTGCCGCCATATTTCGCGTTCCTCGCGCTGTAGATCGATAAGTTCTTTTTTAACTAGTGCATGTCTGGAAATTTCTGAAACATGCCGAAGTTCCAGTTCAGCAATACTTGAACGCGCCGACCGATTATAGATCGACCGGATTGTTTTCTTGATCACTTCAACAGAAGGCAACAGTTCTGGGCTACCAAGACGCTCTTTAATATCTTTGCGGGCAATGCCGCTATAACGGCTTAGGGAATAGACTTTAAAGCCTGCATCAATAACCACAAACCCTCGTCTATCACCACGCGCAATAAACAACCCTTTCTGCTGAAGTGCTTGTTGAAATTCTAATGCACCATCCGATTGTTTCCATGCCCCCTGACACATCGCTTTGATATCTTTGGGGTCGATATTATTCCGTAGATTTTGTTGCCATTCAGCCGTCGTCAAATGAAATGGGTCTTTTAGTCGAAAGTCTTTAAAACCTGCTGGCATATCCCAACCGTGGCGTAGATACAATAGTCGAGACACTTCCGCGCACTTGCGCTTAAAGTGAGACATACGGATAGCTTTCATATCATCGATCCGTACACGCAGCCAGATCACATGCGCATGTCGTCTCGCCGATTTTTCGTGATAAACAACAACGCGAGGCTGGCCTTGTAGCCCAAGTGTTTGTTCAACGGTATCAAACGCGTCTTCGAATGCTTTATGAGATACGTCTTTATCGGGAGGTGGATTAAACGAAACTGAAAAAAATGGTTGCCGACATCGCGTACCCTGCGAAATTGCTTCCATTTCCACTAATGCAGCATGGAGAGACTGCCCCATAACACCGCGTATCTCCATCAGGGAGACATGATCATTATCATTGGTCGATGCCAAGTGGTTCGCGAGGTTACGCGCAAACCCGCGCTGAGATGCCTTAATGATCACGCGGCACCTCATCATCTAATGAATGATGAGATGCGTATGAAAATCTGTTGTGAAGTTGTTCGGAGGATATTTTCGCTGTGTAAGATAGCTGAATATCAGTTTCAGCATCCTGACAGCCAAGGGCATTTAAGATACCAGCCCTGATGTCGTGAAGATCATTGATCGCCTCGCGCAATCTGTGCTGATCCAAAGATGATGTCACATGCAATCGCTTTGCGATTTGATTGACATTGTTTCCAAGCATGGAAACCTGCCCAAGCAATCGAGCCAGCTCCGCTTTATCTCTGGCTGGCCTGCGCGAGGCCTTTGGCGGCGGCGTATTGAAAATCACTGATTTGCAATACCCTCCCATCGAAAGCCCAAGCTTATCAGCACGTGCTTCCAAATCTGATCGTTCGTCTATGGAAAGACGAATGGTTAGTCGTGGATAAACGGGTATATTATTTTTAGACATAAACATCCTCCGAGCAACTGAATTGTGGGGATGCAACGGGGAAATAGGTTTGATCGTTTTTTTCGATCATGAAACCTAGACCTCCCCTTGCCCAGATGCCTTGTCCGACAAGGCACATCTGGCGGAATCGTTAGCCTAACGGTATCACACAGGTTATTAACGAAAGGTTAACGATGGGGTGCGGGGTCTCCCCGTTAGAAATGTAGCTAATGCACCAATCAATATAATTAAAATACCCGCTAAATGCTAAAGAACATTAGCAGTATATTAATGTTGATGTGGTGCAATAGAGTATAAGGGCTGCTCTCTGATACAAAAGGATGAGCAGCCTTTTGTGTTTAGATTCAGTCCTACCCTTAACAGGGAGATGCAAGCTGGGAGGCGTCGAATATCAATTCTTCGTCTCCCAGTCTTCCCATACGGAAAAGAAGATGGACGATATTGAAAACCTACTAAATGAAAGCTTTTCACAGGCTGGACAAAAACAAAGTACAGTCTTTGAGGCCGATCTTGTTGCCTCGCTGATGATACAGTCAAACGCATTTATCTCCATTAAAACGGCGGCTAAGCTGTGCTCTATTTCAAGGCAGACAATTGATCGCCGCATCCATCAAGGAACATTCCCAATCCCCGAAAAACTTTCGAGTGATGACAAAGCAATAAGAAAGGCTTTTCGCATTAACGATATTCAACAATGGTTGAATTCGCCTTTAACTTACCGCGCCCCGCAGTAAGTTACCCACATAAATCGTGTTCGCAAATATTGGTGTGAGTAGCCCATTGAGTAGCCCAGCCATAACGAGAGAGATATTAGAAATATCTAAACAGGCAATTTATTGTTATATTTCAAGGAGTAAAATGGTGACCACTGAGGGATTCGAACCCTCGACCTACTGATTAAAAGTCAATCGGTCATGCCTATAAAATAGTATCTAATTATCTGTTATATATAAGTTATTCGTGTGCCAGCACGCTGTTTTCGTTAGGTTTTTGCAGAAATTTATCCTTTAAAAAAATAATTAGCTATCTCTTTGTAATAATTTATAAATTTACTACTTTTCTTGCCCATACTTTCTCATCTTGCCCATGCTGTAAACCGCCTCTGAGTAGCCCAGTGAGTAGCCCGCAGAATTTAGCTATTGTGTTAACAAATCGTTTATTTATAAGGGATACAATAGATATCAGGCAGCGCGGGCTAGGTCAATACAACGGTTTTGAGTAGCCCAAAAACCACTTTTTAATGAAATGAGGATAAATGCCACGGGCAATCAATTTTATAGATACAGTTATTCGAAATATAGAACCGCCAAAAAAGCGTACCGTGTATTGGTGTATTGGAAGCCCAGCTTTCGGATTGCGTGTCACACCTTCTGGCACGAAGTCCTTTATTTATAAATATATGAGCGGTAGAACGAGCCGCTGGGTCACAATAGGGAAATACCCCGCGATTAGCATTAGAGAGGCTAGAGCGCGATATAACGAGCAATACGAAGCTGTTCATGACTATGATAAAGATATCGTTGCTGATAAGAAAGCGCAGATAAAGGCTGAAAAAGCGAAGCTAACGATTTCAGAACTCATTGATGACTATGAAACCATCTCTCGAATTAGAGAAAAGATTTCGATAGAGGAAGAGCTTCGAGCCTTCAATGCTGATGTTGTACCCGTAATTGGGCATAAATATGTTGAGGATGTGACATATGATGATATCGACAAAATTCAACACCGTATTTTGGAGCGCGCCAAAAACAAAACACAGGCGACCAGTAATGGACGGGTCGCCGTTAAAAATACGCTTGCCTACACACGCCAGCTCTTGAATTTTGCAAAAAATAAAAAGGAACTACGGGCAACGCTTCAAGCAAGAAATTGGAGTAACCCTGTCTTAGAAATTGAATCGCTTGGGAAGAAAGCAAGACGAGACCGAGTGTTATCTTTTCAAGAGCTATGGCTTTTTTGGAATCGTATAGAGCATGTGGGGCTTCCACCCGTTACTGCAAAAACGCTTAAATATATTCTAGCCACCATGCAGCGAGGAAAAGAAGTCAGAAATATGACATACAGCGCACTCAAACTTACCGAGAACGTTTGGGAAATGCAAAAGTGTGACACCAAAAATAAAAAGATGCATCGTGTGCCGCTTAACAAATACAGCAAACAAATCATTGAAGAGGTTTCTCAATTCACTAAAAAGTCACCGTATATTTTTGGAGTCACTCGCTCGATCAGCCCGCCACGCGAATTATCGGTTGAACTTAAACCCTTTAGCGAAAACGCGTTATCCAGAGCGCTCAAGAGAAAAAGGCCAGACCTTGGCATTGAAAATTTCTGCCCTCATGACTTAAGGCGGACGGGTGCAACATGGATCACGGCTGTCGGCCTTCCCAAGCTGTATGCCCGCCTTCTACTGAACCACAGTGATGGAGAGAACGACGTTACCGGCGAGGTCTATATACAATACGGCTATGACATCGAAAAACAAAAGGCCGCTAATGTATGGGCATTTATATTGGATCAAATAGTTAACTGTAAAAACATCGATGAAATCCCCACTTTGGACGAAGTCAGGCGCGCAGTCCAGAATAGCGGCCTATAAAGTATAGAAGTCTCGATCTGATCAGATTAGTTCTATTTTTCAGCTCTAATGAGGCATAGCGTACCCAATAGCGTATTAATCGAATTAAAAACTTCGACATTTTTGAAACCTGCATCACGAATATATTTCGGAAGTCTGCCCTCCACGTTCGCTCGCGTGTTCGTAAACCCATCGAGTAACTGAACAATGTAAAAAAATAGCCTCATAAGAATGTTATTTGGCCTTCCCCAATCTGCAATATACAAAACCCCACCAATCTTCAGTGTACGATAAGTTTCTGAGAATACGACCTGCTTATCCTGATCATTGAGATGGTGAAAAAATAGCGTTGAGAAAACCCTGTCAAACTCCGCTTCAGCATAGGGCATCTCTGTCGCGAACCCTTGATCAAATTGAATTCGTGCTGTGTCATTGTCCATTTTCGATCGAGCAATGCCTAGAATATTTTCATCGCCATCAATACCAATGACTTCTACGTCTGGGTATTGATTTTTTATCAGCAATGCCAGCGTTCCAGTACCACACGCAAGATCAAGCACTCGCGCCCCAGATTGAAGCCCCGATTTAGCTACGAGTCTTTTTTTAAACAGGGATTCTCTTGTAGTCCACCTAACAATCGGATCATAGATTTTTGTCAGCCAAGAAAACCTTAGAGCTGGTACATAGTTTTGCGGTAAATCCGGCTTCATAACGCTGCTCCATTCATTAACCATGCTAATAAGATCACTTGTGGCACCGTTAACAGTGGAAGAAATAATGCGATCTTCCATGATTTAGTAGTATCTTTCAAAATCATGATTTCTGTGTAGTCGGTCGATACCCCTGTCATCAAAAATGCGAAGCTGTTGCCCGGTGCTTTGGCACGTGTAAGTAAATCGGCCGCGATTGGCGTCGATCCTTCCGAGCAAACCTCCAAAATAGTTGCCACCAATACTGTCAAACCCAAGCCTGCCAGTGTGGGGCCGAAATACGTACCAAAATATTCCGGTGAAACAAACGCCCTAACCAAACCCGCAAGGAGAACACCAAACAATATCCAACGCATAACCATTCGAGATTCCTTCACCCCGTCAACGATCATCGACCAGCAGAATTCTGGCGTGAATTTCGTAGAAGATAAGCCTTCCCTAGCGCCTGCCCAAAACTTAAAATCAGCGGGTAAATCTATCTGGCTCGGATTGGCTGGTAAAACTCCACGGTTTACAAGCCCGTCAAATAACATCCCAGTAATGATTGCAATCGCCATTGATAGGCCAATGAACGCGAGTGTCCAAGGAATTCCAATCATGGCAATCAAAATCAATGTTAAAGAAAAAGAATTCCATGGGCTGGCAATAAGAAACGCCATCACCTGACCGATACTAGCACCACGCTCATACAGTTTCGCACCCACCATTAGAATACCGTGATTGCATAAATCCAGAAGCACCCCGGCAGCCGTTGCTCTAAAGATACCATTTAGACCACTTTGAGTACCCAGTATAGAAATCACAAATTCGCGAGGGATTTTGGACAGTACGGCAACCATCATTATGCCAATCAGAATACCCCACCAAATGGTATTCATAAGCTCGTAGACTGACGAAGAAAGCGTTTCGTACCACACTGCTACAGCAGCAGATTCCTCAAACCAACCATAATGAACATAAAGCGCTGAAACTGCGATCAACGAAACCCAAAGCAAGTAATCAGGGCGACGATTTGGTTGATGACATGCGGGAACATGCTGCGCATTATCGTGCCGAGGCTCAGCTGCATTAGTATCGCTAAGATGCTTCGACATGAGATTCCTCCTCGCTCAAACCTTCAATCAATGAGCAAATCGTTTCGCCATCAGGTTGTTTGTCAGGCATGTCTTGCCATACAGCAACGGCTTTTTCCATGCGTTGGAATAAATTGAGGCTTTCTCGTATTGATGCACCCAGTATTTCAAGATTACTCGCAACAATCTGTCTGGCATGCGGACAAGGCGTTTGTCCGCTGTCTGAAATATCAATCAGCTTTTTGATGTCAGACAAACTAAACCCCAATGCTTTTGCACGGATAGCAAAGCGAAGCTTACGAAAATCTTTTTCCGTATAGTTCTTATAGCCGTTATCACTTTTGGAAGGGCGTACTAATTCAATTCGGGAGTAGTACCGAATAGTATTTGGACTAACATTAAGCCGATTTGAAATTTCAGAAACTTGCATAAATATTTTCCTCCTATTTCTAAATCTACACCTGTGAGTAACTCACAGGTCAAGCCTTTTTCAAAATCTTTCTTCTCGATCAATGAGAATGACTATCGTGGTTGCCCCCTCCACTGGATTTGGTCTCTGAAGGTTTTCCAACAATTAGCGTCCCACTCATACCTGCACCTGCATGCGGATGGCAATGAAAGGAGTATGTGCCTTCAACAGAAAATGTATATGACCAAGTATCACTTGCATTCTCAAGCATCGGGCTTTCGATGGTATCAACACCCTCGGGCACACGCTCAAACACGACGTTGTGAAAGTCTTCTTGAAGGTTCACAAACGTTACAGTGTCGCCGGGTTGTACAACAAGATTGTTAGGCTCGAAAAAATAGACTTGATCAGATTCAATATCCGTAACCATCTCCACCGTAAAGACTTCCGCGCGCGTCTGCATGGCAAATACCAGCAAACCAATAACTGCTATTAAAAATGTAACTTTAAACATTTTTTTATCCTTTCTTTCTATTTTTTATTTTGAAGTAATTTATGTTTCCACCCTACAAAAATAGCCGGAATAACGAGTAGCAACAAAACCGTCGAACTCACCATTCCACCCACCATGGGTGCCGCAATTCTCTGCATAATTTCAGAGCCAGTGCCAGTGCCGACCATGATGGGTAGCAAGCCAATAATGGTCGATGCAACCGTCATCAATATGGGTCGAATTCTTAAAAGTGCGCCTTCTACAACCGATTGACTAAGATCATCAAAAGTCATCGTGCGCCCCGACTCTAGGGCAAGACGTTCACGATTTCGATAGGAGCGGTTTAGGTATTCCATCAGTAATACTCCGATCTCGACCGTGACACCGGCCAGAGCGATAAACCCTACCGCAACCGCAACTGACAGGTTGTAACCCAGCCCGTAAATCAACCAAAGACCACCTACTAGAGCAAAAGGTAACGATGCCAAAATAATAAGTACTTCCTCAAAACGCCTAAAATTAAGATAAAGTAGAAGTACAATGATCATCAGTGTAATGGGGACAACCTGTTTCATACGCTCTGTTGTTCTCTCCATATATTCAAACTGGCCGGACCAGCCGATCGAATACCCTGCGGGCAACGTCACTTGCTCTTTGACCACCTGCTTCGCTTTTACGACGTAAGAGCCTAAATCAGTGTTCTCAATATCCACATAAATCCAACCGTTTAATCTGGCATTCTCACTGCGTACCATTCCGGGCCCGTCGGTGATCTCAATACTAGTTACTTCCCCTAAAGGGATATGAGCACCTGTTGGTGTAACAACGGGTAGCAATTTCAGCTTTTCTGCTGAATCTCGCACGTCACGTGGGTAACGCAAGTTGATTGGGTAGCGCTCTAGACCTTCCACGCTCTGTGTAACATTCATACCACCCACGGCAGTTCTTACGACATTTTGCACGTCGGATACGTTCAACCCAAACCGTGCTGCTGCCTTTCGATTAATGCTAACGTCAATAAATCGACCACCCGAAACTCGTTCGGCGTATACCGACGCGGTTCCTTCAACTGGTTTAAGGGCTTTTTCGATGTCTTCACCAATATCAGCAATGACGTCAAGATCGGGGCCGGATACTTTGATGCCGACGGGTGTTTTTATACCGGTCGCCAGCATATCCAGCCTATTTTTTATCGGCATAATCCAGACGTTACTAATACCCGGAACCTGTACGAGATCATCAAGCTCGGCTTTAATCTTCTCCAATGTCATGCCTTCACGCCATTCATCTTTTGGCTTAAGACGTATTGTTGTCTCTATCATCGTCAGTGGTGCAGGATCAGTTGCCGTTTCTGCTCGCCCGACTTTACCAAACACGGTTTGGACTTCCGGCAAAGTTTTAATCATTCGATCAGTTTGCTGCAAAACTTCTTGGGCTTTCCCGATTGATATACCCGGAAAGGTACTTGGCATATAAAGTAAATCCCCTTCATTGAGTTCTGGCATGAACTCACTCCCTAGACGGGTGAGCGGCCAAATACCAGTTAGCGCAATGAGGATGGCTAAAATTATTATTGTTTTAGGCTTTTGAATGGCTTTGTTTAAAAACGGCTTATAACCCGCAATAAGAACCCGATTGATTGGGTTATTTTTCTCTGGCGTGATACGTCCTCTTACAAAGAAACCAATGAGCACGGGCACAATCGTGATAGATAAACAAGCGGCACCCGCCATGGCATAAGTTTTGGTAAGGGCCAATGGCGTAAACATACGCCCCTCCTGACCTTCCAATGTAAAGACAGGCAGGAAGCTAAGTGTGATAATCAACAAAGAGAAAAATAGTGGCGGCCCCACTTCACCGGCAGCCGTTGAAATCACTTGCCAGCGATTTTGATCCGTAAGCGGTGTTTTTTCAGCGTGTTTGTGGACATTCTCGATCATCACAATCGTCGCATCCACCATTGCTCCAACTGCAATCGCTATGCCACCGAGCGACATGATGTTGGCATTGACTCCTTGCGCCGACATGATGATAAACGCAATCAATATCCCTAAAGGTAAGCTTACTAATACGACCAACGAGGAACGAAAATGAAATAGAAATAGTGAGCATATCAAGACCACGGCTATAAATTCTTCAGTCAGTTTTTCCTTTAAATTATCAACAGCACGCTCGATCAACGCAGAACGATCATAAGTTTCAACAATCTCCACACCGTTAGGTAGACTGGCCTTCAACTCCTCCAGCTTTTCTTTAACCTGTTCAATTGTCTTGAGTGCATTTTCGCCCCAACGCATAATAATGACGCCGCCTACGACTTCACCTTCGCCATCGAGTTCGGCAATACCCCTTCTCATTTGAGGCCCAATTGAAATATCAGCCAAATCACCTAACAACACGGGTGTACCACTTTCCGATACAGCCAAGGGAATGGTTTCTATATCCTCAAGTGATTTAATGTAGCCGCCAGAACGTACCATATATTCAGCTTCTGCCATCTCGATGACTGAGCCACCCACTTCTTGATTGGCATTCTGAATAGCCGTTCTAACCTGTTCTAAAGAAATTCCATAAGCGCGCAATTTATCCGGATCGATAACTACCTGATACTGCTTAACCATCCCTCCAATAGTAGCCACTTCAGACACACCAGGAACAGTTTGAAGTTCGTATTTTAAAAACCAGTCCTGAATAGACCGCAGCTGTGATAGATCGTTTTTCCCGGTTCGATCAACCAGCGCGTATTCGTAGACCCACCCAACACCCGTTGCATCAGGACCAAGCGCTGCACGCGCAGTACTGGGAAGATTCGGTGCAACCTGACTGAGGTATTCTAATACTCTAGAACGCGCCCAATACAGATCTGTTCCATCTTCAAAAATGATGTAAACATAAGAATCACCAAAGAATGAATAGCCACGGACGTTCACGGCACCGGGTACAGCGAGCATAGCTGTAGTCAACGGATAAGTGACTTGATCTTCAACCACTTGCGGCGCTTGCCCCGGAAAACTCGTCTTAACAATGACCTGTACATCGGATAAGTCAGGAATAGCATCCAAGGGGGTTTGTTTAATAGTAATAACGCCCCAAACAGCGAGTATTCCCGCAAGCAAGAGCACCAGAAATCGATTCTTAATCGAATAGTGAATAATATTCTCGATCATGGTTGCGCCTCAATTCCTCTGTCACCTAACATCCGCATCGCTGATCCGGTAAAGCTTGCCTCGGAATCAATCAAAAACTGTGCTGACGTTACGATTTTTTCTCCTTCACGAAGTCCATCCAAAATTTCTACTCGCTCACCTGACTCAATACCTGACTTTACCTCGACCGGTTGAAATTGACCTCCACCTAAAGCCAGTATGACGCGCTCGGAGCTGCCTGTTTGGATTAAAGCTTCTCGGGGAATACTCAGTACATTCGGTTTTTTATTGCCAAACAATCTGACGTCGGCATACATGTTCGGCTTGAGTAACTCATTGGGGTTATCAAATACGAGTCTGGCTTTCAGCGTTCGCGTTTTTTCATCAATTTGTGGATAGATGTAAGCAATCTTTCCATTCCAAAGCTGGTCCGGTTGATAAGACAAACGGACTTCGGCAATCAAGCCTTCTTCTATCTGCGATACTTGGGTTTCAAATACATCAACGACTAGCCATACTGTCGATAGATCTGCCAGCGAGACCGTGGTCGTTTTTGCTGTCACATGCATGCCATCGGCAATATTGAGTGCCGAGACAATACCGTCCTGTGGTGCCAGATAAGTAATTTTTTGCTTGGCTTTTCGCGTGCGCTCTATTTCCTTAATTACGGGGTTTGGCAGGCCTAACGCTGCCAGCCTATCTTTTGACGCCCTTATAATCTTTACCCTCCCCGTTTGTAGCGCCGCAATATAATCTCCCTGCGCATTGACCAATTCGGG
>Ga0209119_1004048_pt1 | contig 12279 bp, 9 predicted proteins | sample COG_03_FD_184747 | JGI IMG/M metagenome (GOLD analysis project Ga0209119, IMG submission 184747) | Pelagic Microbial community sample from North Sea - COGITO 998_met_03 (SPAdes) (version 2) | ecosystem: Environmental > Aquatic > Marine > Neritic zone/Coastal water | place: Helgoland, sampling... | reverse complement strand
TCTTCAATTTCTTCTACTTCAACTTCTTCATGATCCATTGGGATCTCCTTATTGTAATGCCAAGAATTCAGTCTTCTTGAGCGTGTCATCAACTTCAGTTACTACAGTGGTCATATCACTATCAAGTTCATTGACCATTCGTCCATATGTGCCACTTGTGGAACCAGCGGTTGCCTGAGTCCAGACTCTTGCTGCGATATCTTCCTTCGTCGCAGGACTAATTGCGATATCATCAATCACAGGAGTGTTTGTGATCACAGTTGACTTAGAGATAGATGATCGAGTGAACGTCACTGTCACATTCGATTCTGGTACAACCGGATTCTGACCTGCTTCTCTTGTGAATATGTTTCCGATAATATCTAGGGAATAACCAACACTGGATTGCCAGGGTTTAATCCGCCATCCGTTCTCTAGGAACACCGTGACGTCCAAGAATTCTTGGACCAATTCATCGCCTTCTTGTCTCTCGGAGAACTGGGCACCACCATCAGCAGTTAATCCCAAGCGCCACTTCATGTTTGGCACGTCATCGTATGGGCGAACACCCATCCATTCTTTGTAGTTGGAGTAAATGTCCACCCCCACATCTAGAGAAGTAACACCTTCGTTAACTCTAATCCACTTCCGTAACCCATCAAAGGTTACTTTTTGGTTACCATACACATGGTTGGCTGGGTCGTAATCTTCCCAGAATTCCCATGAAGCGTTTCCGAAGGCCAGATTCATTAGTTCTTCACTTCGTTGAACACCATCGAAAGAGTGAGTCTCGCGGGTGTGGTCTTAACCAACCGTTGTGCACAGAGTATGTAGTTTCTCTGAGAACCGTCTGCTCTACCCTTGAGCGAATTTGCGCCATACGTGAAATTTTCACGGAACCCTTCCAAATTTGAGGCACCAGAAACTAATCCAGTCCAGATGAGGTTTTTTTCCAAAAAGGTTGCCGAATCAAGATCGAAATTTATCTCGAAGTCAGCAGTTGGCGCTGGCGATTGCCATGGAGCAGACGTACTAACACCAGCATCTTTGTACATATTCAATCGAATGAACGCATCGGCAGCGCCACCACTGTCCATCGCGAAGGCATGTAGTTGACTTGGTATACCAACAGAATGATCGTCCATTTTGTTTCTGATCGCCATCAATGGGACATTACCAGAAGAATCAACGCTGTATCCAAGTGTTCCGTCTGGACCCTGGTCGGATGTCACCGATCGTGGAATCCCAAGATTGTGTGGATCGACATCGTGCTCTGTCGAAACAACAGCACAAGTAAATCTCATTTCTGAAGAGGATCCAGCTGGCCCAGTATTTTTTTGTTCTATTCGAACAGGCAGTGATGCTGTCTGGGCCCATGGACGTGGATTAATATTGGCGTTGTAGTTTCTGTGACAGGCAATGCGCGTACCGCCGATCACAAGACCCACTTCAACCACACCTGCACCCAACCAGGCCATGTCGATGTAATAAAGATTTATTGCACTTGGGTCTAGTGCCACAACCGTAGAATTCGAACCCCCTCCCCCGCCGAGCAGGGTGTCTACGTTCCAGTCTGATTGTGGTATAATGGTATCAACTACGCTGCCTGTCACCGAAGAACGAATCACAACATTCATTGTGGTTCCGTTGAGTTCAAAGAACACACCATTCGCGTCAGTGTAATAACCCCACCTCCGTCTCACGTTCGCTTTACCAGTATCGCCATTCGCAACACTCATCAGAGCGTGGTGAGACTGCCCTGGAAAGTAGTGGTGGAACAAGTCAGATGTGTGTTGCGCTATAGCGCCATCGGTTGTGGGAGTAGAGAGGAGGACAGACACTGCGTCTGTATCGTACCCAACAGACCCACCTGCAGAATCGTACGATGTCCATTCCTCACCATCTCTGTTACCTGCTGGGAATATGTGTTCGCCCAGAATAGTTTCTTGAGAGATTCGAAGTTTACCAAACGTGTCCAATGAAGCAGGACCATCACTAAACCTGACGTATGCAGAACCAGTGCCGTCGATCAACTGTGTGTGAGATGGGTTGTCGCCTGATGCCAACACATTACTGGGAGCATATAGCACATACCCAGTATCAGCAACGTTGGCGATAGTTACTGCATCAGTCTGGAGATTCTCTCCCAGTGTGAATTCTTTATTATCTTCTCTTGTCGCCTCATCGGGTGTGATGACTAGAGTGCCTGTTGTACCATCAACAGGCCTGTGGTATGACACCGTACCAGAAGCAGTTGAAGACACACCTGTAACCGTGATACCTTCAAGTATTGGTTGAACTCTGTTATTGTATCGTATTTCAGTATATGGTACGACCGTCAACCGGTTTCCGGTGCTCTCTGGCGGGATTCTTGAATATCGGCGTTCACCTGCCATTTAACTGTCTCCAAATAATTTGCATATGCATCAGTCTATTTATACGGTTAAGGATTGTCATAATTCCTATCATCTGATTGTTGGATAGGAATGGTCGTGGTCGACGCGCTGAAGTTCAATATGTATTCGGGATCAGAACCAATTCTGAACACGAGAATGTCCAATGCCTTTCCAGCAGTGGTCGCAAATGTTGACGAAGAACCAATCTTTTCTACTGTGACAGTTTCCTCAGTAGGAGCATAACCCAACTGGGATTCAACTGCTGGTTTGTCGACAACGTTAATAGAGTTTGTTGTTGGGGTTCCAACAACTTCGAACGTGTCAAACACCAACAGATCAGATCGATCTGTGACTCTAATGGCGTCGCCAGAATTCAAACCAATCGTGGTAAAGTCGGTGGAAGTTGATGATATGGTTATCACATCCCCAGCAGCAGAGTCGTAAGTTATATCTGTTCCCGTCACAGCAGCAACTGTCTCAACTGTTGTGACAGTCACTGGTGATGCTACATCGTCAGAGAATGGCGATGGGTTCTCGAGAACAAGAATTTCACTATTACCCAAGATTCCAGAAAGAGTGACATTTACAGAGGCAACGATCGATACCTTTCCGCGAATGCCATCTGAGTCAACGGTGGGAACATCACCACCGATAATGTTGACTGTTATCGGAACACCGGTGTTGTTAATCAGCGCCTCATTTCCGGTTGTTCCGGAAGTGCCCGCATACCCAGCAAAGGTTATGTTATTGAAGTCAAAACTCTCACCGGAAGTCGCACTGTCCATGGATATGGCATGACCGCTTCCAACGGAAGCGAAGGATATCCCAGACACATTTGTGAGGTCGATAAAAGAAACTGCAGCAGAGTCCTTTCCGGCAGCGATAGTATTGTTTTTGAATTCTGTTCGACCAACGTCAATTTGACCGCATCCGGTGAAGTTGCATTGGAACACTTCATGTGCAGAAGCACCAACGTGTGTTGCAAATTTTATGTCGTAGAAGTTTCGAAACCCCGAGGCATATAATCCAAGGGTGGATACATCTGAGTCTGAGAAATCTATATTCGCGTCAACTCCAGCTGGAACAACAAACTGACAACCATCGCCACCAGTACCGGTTCCTGTGCGCGTACCAAAGGTCACCTCGGTTGTGTTACTAGAACCCGAAGAAGTTTTTAATCCAAGTCTAGGTTGATCTAGTGCGGCCCCAGAAACTGTCGCCAATCCTCTGTCCTCGAACAGAAAGGTAATGCCCGTTTCGATAAAATCTAAATCGTTTCCACCTGTTGCAGAATCACCAAAGGTTATCTTACCTTGGCAACTGTATGCACCAGCACCCAATGTTCTAAGAATTCCAGCAGACCCAAGATCAACACCCGATCGGTCAATTGCAGTAATATCTGCGAATGTGGAAATAGCAGTTGCACTATCAGCCATGACCTGGATACCATTATTGATATCGCTGTCGGAATATTTGATAATGTCTGAATAGCAGTTTATCAAACCACCTTTTGCAGCAGAGATTGTGGTGAATGCGTGTCCAATTGCTCCAATAGTAGAGAGCGTTGGGGCAGTATCATTACCCACAGAAGTGAATGTCGCTGCGGGAAGATTCTTTGTGTCGAGCAGAAGACACTGCCAGTCCGGAAGATCGTTCTCATGCCGGAAACCAACTTTATCGTTTCCCGCCAGACCATATGCCTGTCTGTTTGTTCCATCACCGATTTGCAGACCAACGCCTGGGTCTGCAGCATCGGATGCCGCCATAGCACCCTGTGTGATCACCCAACCATATACAAGACCACCAAAAGTGCCACTGAAATCTGCATCAGTTCCACTAAACGTATTATCGGCATATATATCTTCGGTAGAGGCGGAAACGGGCATACCAATTGATGCTGTTGCTTCTATTGGTGCAGGGTCAGCCGTTACAACGTCAGTCTTGGCGTTCGTGGTAGTGAACGTCAAATTAGTTTTGGCGTCATATGGATCCCAAATTATCCGCAGATCTCGTACCAGTGTAGTCATTAACCTGTCTCATTCAATATTTCTTCGGGATCGTCGAGTATTTCTTCGACTTTACCAACAAGGCCTTCGTCCATTTCCTTTTTGAATGCGAGAACTTCGTCTAATTCAAACTCCCAGACAGGGTCACGTTTGCCGTCCACAAATTGGACTGTGCCATCATCATTGTAGATGATATCGTCATCGGGGTTTACAATTGCTTCAAGACGTTGTTCGTTGTTTGCGATATACAAAACTTCATCTGGAGTCCTGTTGAGAATTCCGGATGCTTGTTCTAACGATACTTTCATAATAAATCTCCTGTAAAAAAAAGGTTATAACCCACGGACAATACTTATACGTGGGTTATAACCTGTGTCACTTACCTACTATGGGTTGGCGTAGTTTCTTTCCAAAGCGGATACAATAGAGAACGTTTGCGTTGCCGATCGTTCAATAGTCGTCGTAACCTCCACGAAAGAACCATTACCAAGACCGATCGCTCGGATAACGATGTTAGCAGGGTTGTTGCCCAAAGTATCACCAGCAGTTTTATCACCCTGGGTATTACCCTCAAAGTCGTAAGAGAAAGACTGAGTTGTCGCCCCACCCAACAATGTCCCAGTAACACCACCGGTTCCTGGCGTTAACGTACCCGCAGAGTCGACCAGTAAAGCATCAGGAGAGTTGATTGGGTGCTCATCAATACTACCAGAGAACGAAGAGTCAGCAATCGTCAAGTTATCGTAACTGATAACAGAGAACGCGCTAGTGCTCGGCGCAACAACGTCAGTGACTTTATAGATCTGGTTGTTGTTAAAGTCCGTTGCACCATTAACTTTGATGTAATCTCCGGTTGCTGGATCAGTAGGATCGCCGCCAGTATAAACTACTGTGAAGTTTGCACCCGCAGAAGTAAAGGTGGCAGAGTCAATCCCTTCGTACCCAGGAGGGAATGTAGCTGCAGTACCCGCACCGCCAATAACAAAGTCAGAGACCGAAGTTCTTCGTGTTCTAGCAAAGAACACAGAGAAGGTTGCATCTGCAGAGTCACTAACAATCGTGTCCGAGAACGCGAGTGTGTATCCAGCAGTAAACGGGAACAACCGGTTTGCTAACGATGGCGTTGGAACCGCAGAGTCAGACCTGAATGCCAGATCGTTAATGTCCGCAGCGAAGAAGTTGACGATCGCAGTACCAGAGGCAGTTTCGCTTACCAGACCACCACCACCTGGGTTTGTTGACGTCTTAGTGATCAGTGTTGGACCAACAAACTCAAGAAGTTCATCTTGAAGTCGACCAACCTGCGTTCCAGCAAGATCACCTGGGATGTCAGAGTCTTGACGCAGACGATACTGGACCCATGAATACAGTTCCTGCTTTCGCAGAGATCCGTTTACGTCTGGGGAAGTACCATCGATAGTAATACCGAAAGGGTATGGACCACCAGAGAGATCCTGTGCATAACCAAGTGTGTTTGATTGCACACTAGTAGCAAGATAGTTCACTTTAGCAGAATCATACTTTGTGGCGATTGCAGGAGTAGAAGCACCAGCACCATCGACCGTTGTATCGTTTGATACTGGATCAGTGATCCCGAGGTCTGACACAGATGCGTTAAGGTCGACACCTTCAGCAAGTGGGAAACGCTGTACATTGTACGGCAACTCACCACCGGCCGCCAAACCGATATCGCTTGTCCTTGTTTGACCATACGTCTTACCCTCAACACGAATGAACACCGTTAGGATATCGGTAAGGTTATTCTGTGCAGCGCCATCTGGCAAAGTACCATTGTCAAATGTCTTGACTGCTTGGTTAACTGGACCTGGATAGTCAAACACAACAGGAGCAGCAGTGGTTGGTGCAACCGGAAGTCTTGTGGTTGCATCGTAAAAAGCGAAATACACTTGGTCTTCATTGACAGCACCGATTGTACCTGTTTGGGAACCATCGATGTTACCCAGTGTAATTACACCCATGTACTGCTTCTCGAGCGTAGCGTTGTCTGCTAGATATTCTCTCCATCCAGCAGTTCGAATCAATGAACGTGATACGTCCGAATCAGGTTTCCAACCATAACGCCACTCAAACTGCTCAGGCGTAATAGCGATGAAGGGGAAAGGATAAGACAGCAAACTCTTGCTGTTAGGGTCATTCTTCCATTCTTCCTTACCGAATGAATATAGTGCTTGCATAGAAACGCCTGTCTCGTCAAGCACCGGGCCCTTATTAGGATTTCCACTGGCAGCATTGTTTCGGACTATGACGTTTCTAGTAGCAACGTTGAAGAAGATATTTTGCGCAGAGTCCGTCGCGGCATCTCGCAAATTATCTGGATCTATTACCGTTGGCATTGGGTGTATCTCCTAATTATTATTCTTATTGTTGTTAATCTTGTCTCAAGGACAGACCATTCAGTTATTTATACTTATGAATATGCGTATGTTGCTCTATCGTTCCAAATCTTATCGAAATTGGCATCACCAGAAGCCCAAAGTATATTGATATCTTCACCAATCTCTTCGACTCTCTTAATTCTCCACAGCGCAGTACCGACGGCAACTCCAGGATCGGCCTCTCCGATGTACGTGATGTTCGCTTCAACATCTATTAATCTATTGTATTGAGTTTCCACTTCCGTCCTTATCTGGTCCGCCAATCTATTTGTTATGTCTACAAAACTTTCGACGACAAACATTTTCTTTGTTGGGTCGTAGATTAGAATACTGTCGCCAATGACTGTATCTAGTTTCGTTTTCTCGACATCAGCGTTATCTAGAATCTTATATGAACCACCACCACCAGCGAAACTCGAGAGTCTCTTGATCTGGTGTTCCACATTCTTATTTATTTTATCTTGGTTGTCACTTACCCGTTCATTGAAGGCCTTGAGGGCATCTTCGAATTCCTTACGATAATCGGGAGCGGGTTCGCCCTGTTCTCCCCGTTCTCCCTGTAAACCTTGTGGTCCAGTATCTCCCTTTGGTCCAATCTTACCGTCTGCACCCTTCTCGCCTCTCTCTCCGGCATCTCCTTTGGCACCGGTAATACCAGTAGACCCTTTAGGACCGACCTCTCCTCGCGCTCCTGGAGCGCCCGAGACACCCATAAGTCCTTGCTCTCCCTGCTCACCTCGGACTCCATCTGCACCGTCATTCCCCGCTGGTCCCTGCAGTCCTTGTGGTCCGGTCGCACCTTGAGGGCCTTGTCCACCCTGAACCCCAACAGGTCCAGTTTCACCCTGAATACCCTGTTCACCTTTCGGTCCAGTTTCACCAATTAGACCCTGTTCGCCATCCTTACCGGCATCACCAGTCTCTCCCTTCTCACCCTGTGGTCCAGTTTCACCCTGTGGTCCAGTTTGACCCACATCACCCTTTACTCCTTTGTCGCCTTTATATCCCTTTGGACCTTGAAGTCCTTCTGGTCCTGGGATGAGGACTGTTTCCTCAAACGTCTTGGCGAGTTTGGATAATTCGTGTTTGGTGTACGCTATATTAAATGCAGTTACGACTGCAGGTGCATCACTTGACATCTCGGTTAATCCTCAGAATTAACTTTGTTCATAAATTCAACTAGTGCTTCTGTGAGTTCGTCTTGCCCATCTGGAACGTATCTTGCCTCGTTTTTATTCAATTCCTTTGTGAGTTGACCAGTCAATGCAGTTGGTTCCGCGCTGTCCTTTGATGGTGCTGGTGGTTTTGCAGGTTTCTTGGTTTCAGGTTCTTTCGGTTCCTTTGGACCACCAACTGGCGGGTTTGGAACTTCTTCCTCTTCTTCTGGAGGATTGTCGATTGCTTCCTGTTCGAGATCTTCTGCCATGGCATCGTAATCTTCATCAGACATCCGAAGGATATTCTTAGAGACCCATTCCTTGCTGTAGTACTGACCGACAAACGGTTCGATCTCGCCCAGTGCTGCGATCCTTTCTCTGAAGATTTCGAGTTCTTTCAGTTCGGTGAAGTGATTGTCTCGAACAAAGGAGACAAAGATGTCGTCTTTCCAGTCTTCCCAGTCTTGCTCTGTGATGATACCTTTAAGGATAAGTTGCTTCTTAAGGATACCAAGAAATACCTGAGAGAACTTTCGGCGAAGTCTGTCAACAAACTTCTGGAACTTCAACTCATCTCTAGTGATCTCTGTTGACCGACCTAGAGAGAACTGTGACTCTTGTTCCAGTCTGTTGACAGGAACGTTCAATGATCTATACAGTTTCTTCTGGAAGTAAATGATATCGTCGATCTGTCCTAGATTGTCTCCTCCAGGAAGTGTGGATATCTCTGTTCCCCTTCCACCTTCACGGCGAGGCAACCAGAAATCTTCCAGCATTGACATTTGTTTACGATCGTCCTTGAGTTCGCCGGTGCTTGCATCATAGACCAGTTTGTTTCTGTATCTAGACATTATGTCTTGCATGTATTGCTCTGCTTTACCAGTAGCAAGGTTGCCGACATCGATGTAAAAGATTCTTCGCTCGGGTGCTCGTGCGAGACGATAGATGACAAGAGAGTCTTCCATCCATCGTAGTTGGTTGATTGCCTTCAATGCTTTATGGAGATGCGAAACAACTTTCTTTCTTGTTTCGTCTAACAGTCCGGAGGTAACATAACTAACTGCGTCAGTAGATAACTTGACAGCATTCTTCTGCATTGAAACCTGATTGGCACCATTCTTACCAACAAACTTCTCGTAGACAAAGAACTCATTGATTTCGTCAATGATTTCTACGTTGGAACCGCTGGTGTCTTTCTTGTACTTGACCTGCTTGACCTTCTTGATCTTCATTGCGTCAATTGGTCTGATCTCTTTGATCCCTTCTTTCAACTTGCTCTTATCGACCACAAGGTGGTGCACAATTCTTCCGTCAATGTACCATGAACGGAACATGTCATGACCGAGGTCGTTAAACTTCAACATGGACACAATTCCGGCGAATTCCTCGGTTATATTTTTCTTAATTGTTTCTGATGCTTCTATATCGTCCAGAGAAATTTCTACAGACGATTTGAGTTCTGATGCTGAGATAGATTCGTTGACAACTTCTTCAATTGCCATGTCCACTTCTGGGTGGACCGATACAGCACGATATTTTTGTATGAGTTCTCTGTTATCTTTGGCGGTTGCGCCATCGATGTTTAGAACCTGACCATAATGTGTTCCGGATGCAGTGACGTATCCAGCACCGTCCTCATCTGTTGGAGGAACGATAGATTCTAGGTTCTTATCCTCTTTCTCTTTCTTGGTTCGCTTGATCTCGAAACCAAACAACCGGACACCTTCTGGACCATCACTCATTATATTCTATTCCCACCTAGATTACCTTTATTTATTCGTCCTTTAACCCAATGGATTCCAGGAGTCTCTATGGAACGTTTGTGCCTTGTTCCGTCGTTCCACCAACTAGTGCCAGAGGTAGACTTTCCGCATGGATGTCGGTCGTATTCCTTACCGGCAAGAGACTTAGATATATTAGACTTTCTTTCTTCGGTGAAAGGAACTCCAACATTGTAACTCATGCCTTGATGCGCTTCTGCTATCCTTTGTTTGGTTTCTTCTGAATGCTTCTTACCAAACATTGGATTATCGATACCACGGTTCTTTCCTGTCTTTGGATTATTCCCCGTAGTGAACCCCTCACCACCTTCTCTCATGTTGTAACAAAGAGAACTCTCGTGGTGTGTACCAACTAGTTCCAATTCCTTTCTGTAACACTCCAACTCATCATCAGTAACAAACAAAGTTTCTCTAATGAAATTGTCGCGACCATATTTCTTTATCGCCTGTTTAATGGCAATGCCCGAACCAAGATATCCATCGAATCCTTCATCATGCTGAGAATGCTTGCCAATGTAGAACCTGCCGTTTATCTTGTTTACGGTTTTATAAACTATGTGTATCATATATTTCTCCAATTAGATTAGAAATTTGAACGGGGACTATCTCTGAATTGGCAGAGAAAGAGAGCAACTTCGATTCGCCCCCGATCAAAAGGTTACATCAACTTACGACGTTACGCCGTCTGCTTCCCAGTATTGCACCTGGAGCTCACACGTGAACTCTTCAATTGTGTCGTTAGTATCATAACTAACTTCAATTTCAGAAACGTTGGTAGGAAAGCATCCTCGGAAGTCATACTTCTTCAGACTTTCTCCATTTTTGTCCAACTGCTCAACCGACATGTCGGCTTGATAGTCAACAGGATTAACCAGACCACTATTTGCTTTGTGCTGGTTAATGCCATTCATCCATCGTTCCATTGCATCTCGGATAACGAAGTTTGTGTCGTTGATGATAGTTACTGTCCATGGTTCAAACGTGCGGTCACCGCCGACTTTCAGAACTCGACCACGGAAAGGTACTTCAATCAATCCAATGGTGGAACCTGGAAGTGAAGCAGTCTTACACATGAACGAACTGAGTTCGACATCGCCGCCAGCAAACCCTGGGAAACCCAGAGTTGCTTTGAACAAATTCGGACGAGCGCCACCACCTTGTAGTTTTGCTTTGAAATCATCTACACCTAATACAGCCATTTTTATTCTCCTAAATTAAACTGTGCCAACGACTTCAGAGAAGTCAACACCAGAACGGACAGCAACAAAGTTAAGAATAACATAGTTGATAGATCGTGCAGGTTTAACGAAGACGTCAAACACAAACTCATTCCTATCTACCACTGCTGGCGTATTATTAGTTTCATCACATACTACACGAAAATCTGTGATGCCCCTTTGTCCTTGCACTTGGCGAAGGAATGGTTCAACAATACCAACAAACTCTGCTCTTGTGAATTCATCGTTGAATTCGAACATTACGTTTCTTGCTGCTGCACCAATTGCTCTTTCAATGGTCAAGAACAAACGTCTGACGTTAATACGATCAAACGCAGAAGGTCTTGATTCCTTGGTCTTATCACCAAACAGGATTGGACCTTGACCTGGGATATTAACAATCGGGTTAATACCGTTCTTGTACAATGTATCTCTTTGCGACTTACTGGCAGAGTATGCCAATGATGTTACGCCGAGATAGTTTCCTCTACGATTTCCTGCAGGAGAGAACCATGAAGCAGCAACCTGATCGGTGTTTGCCATGATACCCGCAGTACTTGCTGCAGCAGGAATGCTCACATACTGGTCATTGTATTTATCGTAAACCTTGAGATAATTGTTATCAAGGAACAGATAAGAAGAAGCAGTCAGTGTGTTGGCAAATGTTACTGTATCAGTAGCAATTGACGTTGCTGCGTTACCCACAACCGATGCTCGGTTTGGAGAGGCAGTAACAACACAATCTTTTCGACCAGCTTGAGCAGTGGCGATCAGATCGTTCACTACAGTTGTTTGGTCTGCTTCGACTGCCAGTCCTGGAGCGATCAAGAAGTCAACAGTGATTTCTTCAACATTCTCAAAGTTATCAAACCCTTCAAGATATTGTGAAGTTCCAAGAGCAGAACCTGCTGCGCCATTAGAAAGACTGTATGTCTTGACTGTGTCATCAGTAATACTGAAGTCAGTATTTGCAGCAGCACCCAACGTATAAGAACTGGCAGCAGCATCAGAGTCTTGGTTAAGACTTACACCGTGCACATATTCAGAACGCCTTCGGATAACATCAAGGACGTGGTTGTTTGTTCCGTCATTTGTCTTTGCGTCAGTAGCAGCAGAAACAAAGGCGAACTTCTCGAGAATTGCACCTGGAGTACCAGAAATAGTACCGTCGTCATCTAAAACGATGACATGCATTTCGTCGTTAGATCCACTAACACCACTAGCATATGCTGAAGTGCCTGGAGCAGCATCAAACTCATCGTTGTATGCCCAAGCATCGTATACCGCATCGCCCGAATCAAACGGACAAACTTGGACACTTATGCTGTTACCAGCAGTGCCTGCATA
>Ga0209119_1004038_pt1 | contig 12300 bp, 10 predicted proteins | sample COG_03_FD_184747 | JGI IMG/M metagenome (GOLD analysis project Ga0209119, IMG submission 184747) | Pelagic Microbial community sample from North Sea - COGITO 998_met_03 (SPAdes) (version 2) | ecosystem: Environmental > Aquatic > Marine > Neritic zone/Coastal water | place: Helgoland, sampling... | reverse complement strand
CAGGATGATATTATAGAATATGAAATAAATGAAAAAATTCTTTTAATTACAGGTTGCTTGTTATCAATTTTAATATTTAATACTTTTACTTTAATTCCTTCAAAAATTTGATTTTCAATGAATTTTTTAGCTTTTAAATCTGATTTTGAATAGATACTAGTTACAACAGTAACTTCATGTCCTTTCTTTACCCATTCTCTAGAGAACTCATAAATTCTTGTTCCCCAAGAACCTTTGGGTGTAGTAAAGTATTGGTAAAATATTAAAATTTTCACAGTGATATTTTGGTTTTGAGTAACTGATGAAATATTATACTAATTTTTTTAGCCTTAACCGTTTTATTAAACCCTTGTGCTAATTCATAATTAGTAACATTAATTTTTAAATTATTAGATGAATAAAAATTCAAAATTAATCCTCCAGAAATTTTAATCATATGATCGTTTATTTCTAATATTTTAACTGTGTTATGAAAATGAAAATTAGCTTCGCAAATACAATCATTATTTTTCGTAAAGGAGTCCTCAACTATTATTTCATTTTCATTATAATTAAACTCTCTTTTATGATCACCTTTTATTTTTAAATAACCATCATGTTTCGCAATACAAATATTTTCATCAAATTTTATATGAGTTACTTTTGCTCTTTTTCCAACTCTAAAAGCTCCCCATACATCAGATTGATTTTTATTTTCTACAGTGACAGTATTATGTGATTTTGAGCCTCTTTCCTCATTACGTGTTATATTATTTTCGTAAGTTGAAGTTCCTCTATCAACAATAATAGGTTTATTATTAAAAACTAGTTCAAAGTTAAATGTATCAGCATGAGAATGACCCGATTGATATTTTGGCCCTATATTTCCTATGTCAATAAATAACACATATTTTTTCTTTATAATTTTTCTGTAACCTGAATCTGACAAATTGGATAAACCATAGTTTAGATTCAATTTTTTTCCATAATTAAAAAGATCAATAGATTTTGGAGCAATATTGAAGCTACTATCATTCACCATCGGAATATCCCCGTTACAATATGTAATCGTATTTAAATAGGATAGCATTTTCTCTGATTTATTTTTCAAAAATATTAAAAGATTTGGATCTTTAATCCAGGAATTATTTTGAATCAAAAAGATACAATCCAATAACCTGTTTAATATTGTCTGATGATACATTGGTGAGAGCTCGAAATGTGCTCCATCGCTTAATATTTGTTCATTTAATTCAGAATAAAGCAGTTTTTTAGATTTTTTATAAAACTTATTATTCTGAAAGTAATAGGCACCAAATAGTAATGAAAAACCATTTTCGAGTAAATGATTACCTAATAAATGAAATTCTAGATTTTTAAATAAAATTTTATAATGATTATATAAAATAATATTTATCTCCAAGTTTTTAATGTCATTTTCTGATAAGAACTTAATCCAATTAATTCCTCTCAGTGATATAGGGTATGGTTCCTTACCTTCAATTAATAAAGAATCTTTTTTTATGTAATCTAAAATTAAAATGATTCCGTTATCAACATTCATTTTATTTTGATTTAAAAAATCAAAATAATTCAAATTATATGTCCATAATTTTCCGTAGGATTTTAGATTCCAATTAATGTTGTTTGAAAAATCATGTTTAATATTTAAAAAATTAAATTCATTATTTTTTTGAAAATATGAATTAGATGTATTTAATGTGTTTTTCCAATAAATTGATTCAAAAGAGGGTATATTTCTTACATATTTCCGATTACATATTATTCTGTTTCTGAGAAAATAGTAAATACGATAATATATCTGAATAGATTTTAGATATTTTATTGTGTTTAAAAATAGTTTTACTTTACTGAGATACACTTATAAAGTTATTTATTTTGGACTATGGTTAGATTCAAATGTATCAATAAGAGAAATCACTTTTTTCATTTGCACAACAGTCCCAATTGAAATTCGAATAAAATTTTCTGTATTTTTGATATGACCATAGTTTCTAATAAATACTTTATTTTTCTCCAAAAAAATTATTAGTCTATCTTTTAAATCATCTTTTATTTCCATAAAAATAAAATTTCCTGCACCAAAAAATGGTTTAATCCATTTTTTTTGACTCAAAAATGAAAAGAAAATATTTTTACTGTTATTAACCTTTTTTACATAAGATGACACATATTGAAAGTCATCTAATGCAGCTAATGCAGCTTCTTGTGCAAACATAGATACGTTTTTTGGATTTCGGATTTTATTTAAAACATCAATAATTGATTTATTAGAAATACAATAACCTATTCGAAAACTAGCAAGACCAAATGCTTTTGAAAAAGTTCTTGAAACTATTAAATTATCGCAATCTTTTATTAAATGAGAAATTGTTTTTCCGTTAAATTCATAATATGCTTCATCAACAATAAAAAGAATATTTGAGTTATTTCTTATTAATTTTTCGAGTTGATCAATATCATGCTCGGTCCCTGTTGGATTATTAGGATTTACCAGATATAAAATTTTAGGTTTGATAAGTTTTAAATCATCGTTTAGTTTATCGAGATTTAATTTAAAATTATTATCAAGTGGATAGCTTATTACATTTCCATTATTAGCCTGAGCAACTGCTCTAAAATTATCATATGTAGGGGTAATTGTTAAAATTCTATCTTTAGTAGAAATAAAACATCTTACAATATATTCATGCAATGCATCTGAGCTTGCAAAAAACTGAACTTGTGAATCATCTACTTGACTATACTTAGCTATTGATTTTAGTAACAGTGTGTTGTTTATATCTGGATACCAATTCCATTTCTTATCTTTTACTGTTTTATTAATAGCCTTAAACACTTTTGGTGATGGGCTAACTGTTGATTCATTCCAGTCTAATTTCAAAACTTCTGGGTCATTTACAAAATTCCATGCTTTTGGTGATGAAACTTTATATGAATTAATATTTTTTAAATTTTGATTTGAAAATTTCATAACAAATATGTGTTAAATTATAATTTGGGGTTAATCCAGTTTACTATTTCACCCTTTTTATTTCTATATAAACTAAATTTTGCATTTTTAAGTAATTCAAAATCTCCTTCACTATTTCCATATGCTTTTCTTATAATAACATCATCTCCGTATTTTTTTCTCAAAGATATTAGTTTTTGATAATAATTAACATCTAACTGATGATCATTAAGATTATTTGAAATTGATTCTAAGTTTAGTATATCTCTACAATAACTACCTATTATTTCTTCAAAACTTGCTGAAACAACTATTCTGTTTAAATTATCTGGCTTAATTAGCTCAATACTGTCCTTAAACAAATTTGCATTAAGAATACAGTGAAATTCAGATATTTTTTTACCTCTCTTAATCATCAAAGAATGAAAAAAATTAGATCTCTTAAATTTTAAGTCTTTAAATGTTTTAAAATAAAAATAGAATGAATAATATCGCCATAAAAACTCTACTTTAGACTTACATACCCATTTACAGAACAACTTTATTGAATCACCTTTAATTAAAGTACCGTCAAAATCAAAAACATCAACTTTCATAATATAACAATTGGATTAATTTTACCTTCTCCATTAAATTTAAATTCATTGTATTTAAAGGACAACGATACATCTCCGAGCCGATCATAAATTCCAACTAATATTTGTTTTTTTTCTTCAAGTGATAATTTACCTTGATAACTAAGTGTAACTGTTAAATCATTCTTTTGAATAATTTGCCATTTAATTAAGTTTGTAAATTTTTGCATTAAAGTGTAAAAGTTTATTGTAGAAACTGAATATCCATTAACATGTTTTAGAAAAACGTTACTTCTCCCAACAACTTTAAACTGATTATTATTTAAATGTATTAAGTGATCATTTACTTGATAGTTAATCAATGGGTTGGTCAAATTTATTAAATTCATTGAGGCAATTGTATTATCTTCAAGCTTATACCAGCTAGTGTAAGGTAAAATTGAAATAGAACAACTATCAAATAAATTCACACCTAATATAGCTTGTTCGACTTGACCATAATAATTAACTAATTTGCAATCAAAATATTCCTCGGATTCTAAAATCAGTTTGTCACTTATATTTTCACTACTTACATGAATCATTTTAAGGTTTAATTTGAGATTTTTAGATTTCAAAAAAGCAAGAAACGTAGATAATGTTGAGGGATATGTCCTTATAAACTTAATGTTATATTTAATTAAATAATTATAATAGATCATCAAATTTTCTTCATCAACTGAAAAGGAATTAAAATAGATCCAGTTTTTCCACTTTACTTCTTTTATATTTTTTTCACCAGACTTAGGTGAATAAGATCTAAATATGACCATTTTTTTTCCAATTGAATAACCTCCTAATCTAAAACTTGAATATACTCTAGCTTGTTCTTCAATCCATTGAAGAACAAAAATTCTAAATTCAAAAGGTTTTCCTGTACTACCACTAGAAGACATTTTCAATGAAAAAAAATTTAATAAAACAGAAGTTGATTTACTAGAGAAATATTTTTTAATATCTTTTTTTGTCGTTAAACGAGCTTTTTTAAGACTTTCTATTGTTGGGTATTTCCAAGGATTTAGCCCTAAATCTTGGATGTAAACTTTAAAATTTTTTCTAAATAGAATCAATAAAAACCAATTTAATTTATGATTTTTGGGCTTAATTCTTGAATACAATAAATTTTTTCTAAAAATAAATTCATAGGTTGTACTGATGAATACACCTAAAACTGAACTAATAAAATCCATATCAATTATTTTTTAAAATTTGGTTCAAACAAAATTTTGCTGAAAACAGCTCTAATTTTTGATCTGAAAAAGTATTATTTATTAACTCAGGATTTTTTAAACTTTCTTCGTAATCATTTGTTAGTGTTATGTAATTATTTTCATAAAAATAATTCCAATTAGAACATTCTACTCGATAATTAGTTAAAACCGGTGTCTTGCTTAATAAAGACTCTATTAATACACCTGGTTTACCCTCACCTTTATGGTTAGAATGAAAAAACAACAGATCAATTTGATCAAAAAACTCATTTATTTTTGTTGAGTTTATTATGCCTATATAGGATAAATTCTCAACTTGATCAATACATTTTAAAATGCTAGACTTTTCCTCTTTATTTTCGAAAGGGCCTGCAATAATGAAATTATTAGACTTTGATAATTTAGCTAACTCAATAAACTCAAAAATTCCCTTTTCGCCTGTAACTCTTCCGATAAAGCCTATAGTGATATAAACAGAATTTAATTTTTTAGAATTAAAAACAATATTTGATTTATTTAAACACCTAAAATTTTCCTGAACATAGGAATTTATTCCAAATTTTTTAAAAAAGCTGACATCCATGGGTAATTCACAATAAAATGTGTAGTTTTTGGAGTTCTTCTTAAGAAGGTACTTTACAATTGGACTTTTAAACCAATAATCAAAATTTCCTCCAATGAGTCTATAGGTAATATTTTTTCTATGAAAAAAATCAATAATTATAAATATAATAGCTTGCCTATGTGCTACAAATAAAATTTTATGATGTGGATTAATTAATAAATATTTTGAAAATAAAATTAGATTGAATAAAAGCTTCTTAAAAACCCATTTGGAATCTCCATTAATATTTATTATTTTATGTTCCTTTTCTATTTCTAATATTGCATTTTCAAATAAAACTGTACCACCCCCAATAGTTTCTTTACCAAAAAAACTAACTAATCTTGGTCCTATAAATGTTGTTTTTATATTAATCATATTCTATTTTAGAAGTAATCATTTTTCTTTATATTAGTCTTAATGATCTTACCTGGAACTCCTACTACTAAAGAACCATCTGGAATATTCTTAACGATAACAGAATTTGCTCCAATAACTACATTGTTTCCAATAGTTATGGGGCCTATAATTTTAGCACCTGCACCAATATAAATATCATTACCTAAAACTGGTACTGCATATTTTTTTGATGTACCTCCAATAGTAACATTTTGATCGATATGTACATTATTACCTATTACTGATCTATGGTGAATTACCACTCCAATACCTCCATAACCAATACCGAAATTCTTTCCAAGATTTAGCTGGTAAGGTAAATAACATCCAAACAGCAATCTTATTATATATGTGATAAGTTTTGGGATTAAAGGAATATTTTTAAGCTTATATGATAACCTTTGTAATTTAATTGGATTCATAATTAATTTATTAATGGATGTCTTTTGACATTTTCATCGTAATCAAAACTCTTATAATAATTATTTACTCTACTAAAATACGATGTGTCATTAAATAATTTTGATAAATCTGATTTTATCAACTTTTTATTATTTTTAAGAACGATTGCAATATTATTTGATAGCGCATCCTTTGAATAATCACCTATTCCTATATTCATAATTGGAATAACTCCACATGCTAAATATTCTAAGAATTTTATTGGAGATGCTACATGATTTAATAGATTTACATCCCTTAACAAAAAACCAAAATCATATTTTTTTAACTCATTTAAAACTTCATTGTTGTTGAGACTTAAAATCTTTCCTACTACTCCTTTCTTTTTTAAAATTTGTAATGCTTTTTGTTTATCCTTAGTTATAACAGTAAAAGATGAATTATTATTTTTAGAATAATCTTTATATAAGTTTACAGCTTTATCAAATTTTTGCCATTCAGATATACTCCCTAAATAAACAAAATTATAATCCATAGATTCTGATGAACGAGTAGATTTCTTTGTTAGTTTAGGTCCTGAAACTAGGCAAGGAAAAACATGTATATTTTTGTATAGTTTAAAAAATTTTAATAGACTATTTTTTAAATTTTCTGAAACACAGGATACTTGATTTGCGAGGAGGTAAGTAGTCATTTCTAGCATAAAAATTAAAGTTGAAACAAGATAATTTCTTCTTCTAGAAAACGACTCCACAAACAATAAAGCTCTAAAATCGTAAATCAAGTAATTTTTTTGAATTTTAAGTTGTAAATATTTTTTTAAAAAAAGATCAATAGTTCTTATATATACTTTACATTTTTTTATTTCTTGAATGAAAATTGTCTTATTTAGATAATGAAATTCTAGTTTGTTAGAATATGAATTTTTATCAAAAAAAATTTCATCTCCACATAATACAACTTTTACTTTGAAATCATAATTGATAGCAATGTGATTTGCAAATTTGAAAACCTGTGACTCTAGAACTCCGATTAAGGTTTTTGATGATATAAGAAAAACAATGTTACTATATTTCATGATTTTAATTTAATAATAAAGAGAAAGTCCTATTGATAAAATGAATAATATAATTAATAGTCCTAATAGCAACAAGTATTGTTTAGTAATCACCCCTTTCTTTTTTGTTTTGCAATAAGAAATGACAGTTAGAATAATTCCAAATGGCAAAAACATCATTACATGCCTAAAATCAGCACTACTGAAAGCCACTCCAAAAAAGAACAATAGAAATATTACCTTTAAATTAAAGTCTATATCTTTTCGTTTAAATCCAAAAATCAAGTAAGGAAATGAAAAAACCTGAATAAATGCAGCAGTTGAAAGCAATATCTGGTGTATCGAAGAAAAGTTAGGTACTGGGGTGAATATTAAAAATATTAATCTTGGAATCAAACCCAAGTGAATTGGTAAAGACATTATTGAAGAGCCAATAGTTCCAAAACGTTGAGAATTTAAAGAAGTATAGTTATTAATTTGTACAAGAGCACTTTCAAAAAATGAAATTAAATAAATCGAAGATAAAATCCCAAAAAACACTATCACTAAAAATAGCTTGAAGTTTATTTTATTGACATTAGAATACATAATTAAAATCATCAAAGAACATACTAAAAAAGTACTTAATCTTAAAAAGAACAGAACAAACAACAATAGTAATATTTTTATTACTGTTGAAAAAGAATATTTATTTATAGTCAGTAAATAATAAGTGTAAATCAATATAAATGAAATAATGATATCCCTAAATATATGAGAAGAGTTAAATAATAAAACAGGGTAAAAAAAGATTAATATAAAAGTTAATCTTCTAACTCTAACAGATTTTGTTTGAACGAAGGCAATAATCGAACTATAATATGCTGTTAATGTTAAAAAAAAGATATTTAATATCCTAGGTAATAATGTATGATACCCATCAATAAAAGATGCAAAATATCTTACATAAATTATAAACATTACATATGCTTTTGAATTATGAAGTATTCCAAGGTTTGGTTTAATATCGTTAAGATGATCGAAAAGCCCCGATGTACTGATACCATATTTTGAAATATAGCCTTCTGTCCAAAGAATATCATATTGCCAATCATCGGACTTAATTCCTAAGAAATACGAATTATCATAAAATGTTATCCAATAGTGGTATAAGGCTATCATAAACATTATTCCTATTATGAAACAAAATAAAATCAATATTTTATCGTGTTTTATCATTACATAAAGGATAATAAATAATGTCCAAAAAAATACTAATGACGAAATAGAAAAGGATGAAATAAATAAAATTATTGTAGCTAACAAAAGCAACAATATTACAGAAACTGGATTTATTAAATTATGCTTCAATGTTATTTTTAATTTCATTAATAATTAACTCGCCAACCTTACCATCATATGACTCTCCTATACTATGAATGAATTTTTTTAATATTTTTTTTTTAGACTTTGTTCTAATTATATCAATAAAATAATCATCAGAAATCTTATCAAAATCTAAAACAGAAATTAGTTTCTCTTTTAAAAAATGATAATAATCATTAGGGCTATTATACGTGAAATTGAAATAAACAGATGGGACATTAATATATAGAGACTCTAAATGTATAGAAGACTCCCCTGAAATTAAAAAATCTATTTCAGATAGATAAACATCTAATGATTTTTCTGTTGAACTATGAGTACTAAATCTACTGTTTTTCAAATTTAAATTTCTAGTGTCATCAGCATGAGTTCTTAACAAAACTTTATAAGTCGTCTTTTTAATAATTTCATTAACCAACAAAATAATTTTATTGCTGTTGTCAATTGTATTAACAGCAATACCTAATGTTTGAACACTAGCATAATTATCGGATCTTCTTTTTGAACAGAGGTTATCAAATTTAGGTGACCCTACTAAAAGAACTTTACCTGTAACTTCACCAATACTTGAATATTTCATAAAATCAGATTCACCAAACAAAAAACTTTGATCAAAATCTAATTTAGGGAACATTGAAGTAATAGCTGCATGTTGTAAATAAACTGTTTTTATATTACTTTTTTTACAAGCAATTTTAAACATTCGATTATGAATATTATGATCATTTGCGAAAATGACCTTCTTTAAATATTTGAATTTTCGTAAGACTCTTTGATTCGAATATTCCTTACCAAAATTTTCAAAATATAATTCAGGATACTTAAAAGCTTTTTTCCAATATTTTAAAATAAATAGAGGGAAGTTAAATATTGATAATATAGTAAGCCATAAAGGGACTCTAATATTATCTATTATATATTTTTCATTTAGTTTACTCCTAAGCTCAGATACTTGTTTAAAAATTAAAATCTTTTCACTTTTAAGAAATTTTAAAGAATTATAAGTGTTTTCTGAATTTACATATAATAGAACTTCTACTTCAGTATTATTAAAGTTACTCCTTTTAAAGTCTAAATAGACTATAGTTCTTTTAAAAAGAATATAAATACATTGTAAATATCTTCTAAACAAATTTCTTTTACTCCAAACATATTTATAATGCTCTAGTTTATCTATATTTTTATATATATGTAATGAATTATTTAAATTTTTATTTAGTTTACGAATAAAAATAAAATTTTTAAAACTACTTTTAATCATTAGCTATCTAGGTTTATTTATTTTCCTTAAAAAAAAGAGTACTAAAAATAATGTAATAAAATTAATTATAATTTTGAAACTCCAATTAATATCACCTTTAAAATAGGCTATTAAAGTAAGTGAAACAGTTAACACCATCCAACTCAAAGGATAATAGGATAGTTCATTTGAATCTTTAAATTCTTTTAAAAAATAACCTACATATCCAATATACATTAGAGAAATAAAAGTTGTTATTGCTGCTACTTGAAAACCCAAATATGGTATCAAAATAATGTTAGAAGCCACATTAAATATCCCTGCTACAAAAGTTATTTTTAAAAGAGATCTTGTTTTTTCATTAAAAAAAAGCCTGTTATTAGCTCCTAAATACATAGGTCTGTAGGAATAAGACATTACTATAATGACTCCTAAAGAGTACATACTTGCCAAATTATCATTTTTAATCAAAAGCGTAAATATCTCTTTCATCCATATTGCTACTGAAAAAGTAACTGATAGAAATACAGCTTGTAAATTAAATATTATTTTTCTTGAAGTATGATTATCATTATTGGTATAGGTTTTATATAACATCGGACCGACTGCTTGACCAGCAGCAATACCTATTTGTTGAAATACATTACCAATCATATAACTTGCATTGTATTTCCCTATATCATCAATATTTATATTCATGAATTTCATAACCATCTGATCTGAACTATTTAACAAATAATTACTGTAATAGTGGGGAATAACTGGTAAACTTACTTTTAAAGATTCTCTTATATATCTTCTTTTAAAAAAAAAAATAGGTGTGATTTTTAGCTTTAAGTTTAACGGGATCCAAAATGAAATATTCATTGCTATTGAAGAAAAGGCAATTGAAATAAACCAACCTAGATAACCTAAATGATAATAAGATATTAAAATAATATTTAAAGAAACACTGAATAAACCAATTACAATAGACCTTATTGCTATTTGCATAGGTTTTTCTTTGAACTGATAATAATTTTGTCCAAATATTGCCGTCGGACCAAATAAGAGAAAAGGTAAAACATTTAAACCAATTATGAGCCAAGTATGTTCTTTAGCTTCATTTGGAATAAACAAATAGATGATAGCTCCAAGTAGCAGAGAATAAATAAAATTCCACAAAACTAAAAACCCATATAACTGTCGCCATGCAAGTTTATAATGATTTGGATGTTTATAAAAAACATTCGCAATTATTACATCAAGTCCCATGTTTGACAGCGCACTTATACTTGCTACGACAGCTGTAATAATGCCAAAAACACCAAAGTCAGTTTCAGTCAAATTAGCTGTAATAATAGGCAAAGAAAGTAACGCAGCAATTTTAGGAATTTGTTTAGCTAAACCATATATTAAAGTATGAGAAAGTATTTTTTTTAACATTTAAATATTAATGCTTTTAAAGCGGATGATTATACTTAATGTGTAATTCTAAAAATTGTAAGTGTCTATTCGAAATGCATTCTGAGATTAAATCATCAATATAGATTCAAAAAAACCTTCTATTTTATTTCCATCTGATATTCACTTACAAGAGAATATCCATCTACTATAATTAAATAATTTTTTAGTTTAATCTTTTGAATCCTGAGTGACAAACTGGACCTTTTAATAAATCTTGGATATTTACATTATCTTTTTCACAATTTGAAATGACAACATATATATCATTCAAAGCCTCAAAATATAAATCTAAATTATCAACATTATGTGCTGTTGAAGCATAGAAATTAGTGCTTGCCAAATAACCTTTTGATAACATTTCCTGAGTTATAAATGTTTTATATTCTAATGCATTGGAACTATTAAAATTATAAGTACTCAATGATGGAATCCCTGAAATAGTTATTTTTAAATCATTAGCATCTGCTAAGTTTTGCCATCCAGCTCTCATCTTACCTCCTATTTCCGTAATTATTTCCCATGACTTAATTTGTTCCATAACTTTTAATGTCGCTAATGCTGCTGTTGGCCCAATTCTTTCTGTCCAGAAAGTACTACTTATGAAAGTTTTTTGGGCTGCCTCCATTACTGATCTCTTTCCTACTACCGCTGTTAAAGCATAACCATTACCTATGGTTTTACCATACATCGCCATATCTGGTTCAACTCCATATTTTTTATAAATCCCCCCAAAAGTTTCTCTAAAACCGGAGGTACATTCATCAAAAATTAAAACAATATTCCTATCTGTTGCAAGTTTTCTTACTTTATGTAAAAAATTATTGTCTGGTTCAAAATTTCGAATAACTTCCATCTTAATAACTCCAATATCATTATTTTCTACAATTGATAGCAACTCATCATAGTTGTTGTAATTAAAAGGAAACACAGTGTTTTTTAAATTTTTAGGGACTCCGTCAGAACTTAATCCATCCAATAAGTGACCAGATAAATTATCTTTTCCATTATG
>Ga0209119_1004037_pt1 | contig 12300 bp, 13 predicted proteins | sample COG_03_FD_184747 | JGI IMG/M metagenome (GOLD analysis project Ga0209119, IMG submission 184747) | Pelagic Microbial community sample from North Sea - COGITO 998_met_03 (SPAdes) (version 2) | ecosystem: Environmental > Aquatic > Marine > Neritic zone/Coastal water | place: Helgoland, sampling... | reverse complement strand
TAATACGCCCTATTACAGCAGCCCCAAATGCAGGGTGATCTATGTAGGCGTCACCTGTTATAAGGATAATATCTAGCTCACCCCAGCCTCGTTCTTCTACCTCTTTTTTGGTAATGGGTAGCCAAGCTGATACTGGACGTTCTTGTGTGGACATACTTTTATTACTGCAAAGGTAACGTATTGAGTGTACTAAGTGTTTAGGTTAATCCTTAGTTGGGGGTATTGATATTGTGATTGGCCCTCAACAAAGGATTAATCTATTGCGGTCCGTTGTCATTATGAGGAATTCGCCTAAGCAGATTATGCGGAAGAATGAATGAAAAGTTAATTCTTAACCAGAATATACCAATTCAGTGAAGTGGCTATGCAAAGCCAAATAAAGTACGGAGCTATGAGGAGTGACTTGGAGCCGAGTAAACTCCAATTGCTAAAGAGGAAATAACCTACTACTGCAGTAAGTGCTATAATGACGAGGAGTGCTGGTAAGGTCAGGTGAAAATGGAAGAACAACGGATTTCAGCCTACGTTGAGCACGAACTGAAGAGCAAATAAAGCAAGTACAGTGTTCGTGTTGTCCACTTTTACCCAATACGCCATATAGATACTAAAGCAAACCCTAATAGTGGTCCACGCAGCACCAAATACCCATCCTGGAGGTGTCCAAGGTACTTTGTTAATACTCTGATAGTAATTGCTTTAAGTGTATTAGTCACTGGCGACATTGGTTCCCATTTTTTTAAGAGTATAAAAGTATAACTTTTTTAGTTGAGTTCAGCTTTGCTAGATTCATCGAGCTATTTATTTCACCATCACTCATATAGTCTTTACTTCATTATCCCCTCTCAATAGTAAAAGGTATGGCCCACTTACTAGATCTGAAACATTGATAGTATTATGGATGTTGTTTTGTGTAACCTCTAGTAGTTGAGCCCGAACTTTTTTTTCAAAAACATCGTACATAACTACATCCATGTTTTCATTCTCCCCATCTATCTTAATAGTAAGTTTATCAGAGACTGGGTTTGGATATACCCACAGTTTTGTGATTTCCAATGAAGATACCGATGCATTATCATAGACTTCCACATTTATGCTATCGCTGCTGCTGCAGCAAATTAGGACCTACTTACATAAAAAAAATAGGCCTCTTTAACTGAATAAAGAAGCCTATGGTATATAATATGATTATCGTTTCTTACTCCGCCTCACTAAAGTACTCATAGAAGTAAGGTATGGTTTCTATGCCTTTGTAGAAGTTGAACAGTCCGTATTTCTCATTAGGTGAGTGTATAGCATCACTATCTAGTCCAAAACCGAAAAGTACAGTCTTAAGACCTAATACTTCTTCAAAAAGAGCAACTATTGGAATACTGCCTCCACCTCTAGTAGGTACAGGTTTTTTGCCAAATGTCTTTTCCATTGCTTTACTCGCTGCACGAAATGCTTTACTATCTGTAGGAGTAACAGCCGCTTCGCCACCGTGGTGTGGAGTTACTTTTACTTTGACAGCCGCTGGTGCTATACTTTCGAAATGCTTTTGAAACATTTGAGTGATTTCTTCTGATGTTTGGTTAGGGACTAGTCTCATACTTATTTTAGCATACGCTTTACTAGGCAGTACCGTTTTAGCACCTTCACCTATATATCCTCCCCAGATTCCGTTCACATCTAGTGTAGGGCGTATCCCAGTTCTTTCTATAGTAGAATATCCTTTTTCACCCATTACGTCATTTACATCTAGCTCTGCCTTGTACTCGTCTAGGCTAAATGGAGTCTTTGCCATTTCTGCTCTATCAGAATCACTCACTACATCTACACTGTCATAGAAACCTGGGATGGTAATGTGTCTATTCTCATCATGCAGGCTGCTTATCATATCACAAAGTACATTGATAGGGTTTCCTACAGCACCGCCGAAACTACCACTATGTAAATCTATTTTGGGCCCTGTTACTTCTACTTCTACATAGCTAAGTCCACGCAGACCCGTGTCTATACTTGGTATGTCATTGGCTATCATACCTGTATCAGATATCAGCACTACATCCGCAGTTAGTTTCTCTTGGTTTGCTTTCACATAGATGCCCAGGTTGGTAGATCCTACTTCCTCTTCACCTTCTATCATAAACTTCACGTTGCAAGACAAAGTGTTCGTCTCCATCATCGTTTCAAAAGCTTTAAGATGCATATACATTTGTCCTTTATCATCGCAAGCTCCACGAGCATAGATATTGCCATTTTTTATGGTTGGCTCAAAAGGAGGAGTATTCCATAACTCATCTGGAACTGAAGGTTGCACATCATAGTGACCGTATACTAGTATAGTAGGCTTATTGGGGTCTACCATTTTCTCACCGTACACTATAGGATTACCAGCAGTCTTTTCTAAAGTCACATTATCTGCACCTGCTTCTTGTAGACGTTTTGCTACATACTCTGCACATTTTTGTACATCTCCTACGTAAGCCTGGTCTGCACTTATGCTTGGTATACGGAGCAGATCAAACAACTCGTCTAAAAACTTGTCTTTATGGTTTTCTATATATTCTTCTCTGGTCATAGGGCGAAGGTAAAACTTGTAAGGGAAGAGTAAATAGTTAATAGTAAAAAGTTGAGTATTTAATCTCTTTTATCCGCAAAATACTTTTGTAATCAGGGGTATGAGCTTTTATTGGCACTGCTTTTGTTTACTTTGTATCAACTATAAAAAGGGTTGATCCTCAAATGAAAAAAATCGTAACATCTAAAAAGTACCTAGTCTTAGGACTACTAACGCTATTGGTTTGGGGCTGCTCTAAAGTGCCACTTACAGGAAGAAGACAAATTAAACTTTTGCCAGAGAGTACACTTATACAAGCAAGCTCATTGAGCTATCAGCAAGTGCTAGATACGGCTAATATAGTGCGTACTGGAGCTCAAGCAGAAATGGTGAAACGTGTCGGAAATCGAATAGCCGCATCTGTAGACAAGTACATGAAAGAAAATGGTTTCGAAAGTAGATTAGAAGGATTTGAATGGGAATTTAATCTGATACAAGATGACAATGTAAATGCATGGTGTATGAGTGGCGGTAAAGTGGCTTTCTACACTGGGATATTACCCATATGCCAAGACGAAACAGGAGTAGCCGTAGTTATGGGTCACGAGATAGCACATGCTATAGCTCGTCACGGAAACGAACGGGTAAGCCAAAGTTTGGCACTACAAGGTCTTGCCACGGGTACAGATTTACTACTTCTAATAAAAGAGAAACCAGAAGCTGCACGCGATCTAGTAAATATCGCTTATGGTGTAGGAGGTCAGCTTGGGATGCTTGCATACAGCAGAAAACACGAGAGTGAAGCCGATGAAATGGGCCTTACCTTTATGGCTATGGCAGGATATAATCCAAGTGAAGCACCGGTGTTTTGGGATAGAATGGGTAAGTTAGGTGGGCAGAGACCTCCTCTGATGCTAAGCACACACCCGCACCCAGAAAAAAGACAGGAAGATTTAAGAAAACTAGTGCCGAATGCAATGATAATCTACAACCAAAACAAGAAGTAATTGTTAATATACTAGTGAGCAACACAACAAAATATAACTTGTCTCGCCTTTGGCGGACAAAGGTTTTAGGAATAGCGATGCTAGGCGGCATCGCTATTTCTATGAATACAGCTACGCCAACAGCGGAGCAGATACTAAAACAAGCAGAGCAAAAGTTAAGTGCGACATCCTTAATAGCAGAAATGGATATCACTATTACTAGGCCACGCTGGACTAAGAACATGAGTCTAAAGACTTGGGCTAAAGGGACTGAATATGCTGTGGCATATATCACAGGGCCAGATAAGGATAAAGGCACTGTGTATTTGAAGTCTGGTAATGATGTATATAATTACTTGCCAAAAATTAAGAAAACGGTAAAGCTTCCTGCTACACTACTAAGCCAAAACTGGATGGGTACAGATATGAGTACGGATGATCTAGTGAAACTAACTCAACTGACTCAAGACTACTCTGCGACTGTAAGCGGGTCTAAAATGGTAAGCGGTAGAGATTGTTATGAGATAACATTGACACCAAAAGCAGATGCAGATGTGCTCTGGGGAAAGCTAGTGACATGCATAGATAAAAAGGACTATATACAGCTAAAAACAGTGTTCTACGATGAAGACTTAGAAGCAGTGAATACAATGGTAGCTAGCGAGATAAAGAATCTAGGAGGCAAAATGATAGCTAGTAAAATGGTAATGACTCCAGCAGGTAAAGCAGGGCAAAGCACCAAGGTAGTATATCGCAGTATGACTTTTAATAAAACGATACCTAGTGCTTTTTTTACAAAAGCCAATATGCCTAACGTGAAACCTTAATACATACTTCTCTATATTTGAACCTCATATGAGGGGGACAATATTATTCATAAGTGTTACGATAGCTGCACTAAGCTTTGGGCAATCTACAGCTATACGCACGTCTGATCTTACAGTGTATAAACACTGGAAGGTAAATCTATCAGAAAACGAAAATTTACTAGAAGTATCTAGAATAAAAAACAACGAAGCAGCACCTAAGCCACTGATGACTAGCGACGTGGTTAAGGCTAAGATAGATGCTCAACGCCATAGAAAATTAGTCAAGTCCAAAACGTCTTTTCTAAGTGCTAAAGGGTATACCAATGAAAAATTAGCAGACAATTTTAATGGTAAACCATTAGGCGTAGCAGGTATCCCAAATGATAATACGATGGCTATAAGCAATGATGGTATTCTAGTAAGTGCTATCAATACATCCATTACCATATTAAATGAGAAAGGGGAAATGCTCAAGTTTAGATCACTCTCTGGTATAGTGGCAGGGCAGCTAGGTATGCTCGACAGATATTACGATCCCAAGGTGACTTATGACCCGGTAGCAGATAGATTTATACTGGTATTTTTAGAAGGAAGTAATAGTAATGATACACGTATAGTAGTAGGTTTTACAGAGACGAATGATCCTACGGCAGATTGGAATTTTTATGCATTAAACGGCAGACCACTAGGCGGTGCTACTTGGAGCGATTATCCTATTATAGCTCATAATGGAACAGACTTATATATCACTGTCAATCTGCTGCGAGATAACGAAAGCTGGCAAGAAGGTTTTGTAGAGAGTTTTATTTGGCAAGTCAATAAACAAGATGGGTATGATGGTGAAGATGATCTGACCCAAAATCTATTTTCGGGTATAGCGTACGGCGGTAAGTCAGTTTGGAGTATTTGCCCTGTGCAGCCAGGTTTAGATTTTGATCAAGATAATATGTATTTCTTATCGGTAAGACCAGATGCAGAGAGTAATGATACTTTGTTTCTACACGAGATTACAAATAGTTCTACGAGTGGACAGGCCACACATACACTAAAAGTACTGCGATCTAATGCCACGTATGGTGTGCCTCCAACTGCTTATCAGCCTTTGGTAGCAAGTTCAGATTTTAGACTGCAAACCAATGATACACGAGTACTCTCCGCATTCATTCATCAGGGGGATATACAGTATGTACAATCTTCTATTTTGCCAAACGAAATAAAAAGCGGAATCTATCACGGGGTTATACGTGATGTAGCAAGTGCCCCATCTGTTACTGGAGCATATATAGAGTCTAGCACTTTAGATTATGCCTATCCGAGTATTGCATTTGTAGGCGAAACGGCAGCAGATAAGAATGCGGCATTTATCACATTCTCGCACGTAGGCGAATCTGACTATGCAGGCACAAGTGCTGTTTATTATAATAGAGGAACAGATGCTGACGGAGTATATTCTGATGTAGTAAGAGTGAAAAATGGAGATAGCGTTATCAATACTTTTGTGGCGGATACAGCAGAGCGTTGGGGAGACTATACAGATATTCAGCCGAAGTATAATGAGGCAGGAGTAGCCTGGTTATGCGGTAGCTACGGAGACTCTACTGGCCGTAATAATGTATGGCTTGCCAAAATACGAGTGAATGAAAAGGTGATTACCGTTGATAAAATAATCACGTACCCCAACCCAGCAATTAACTCAGTATGTGTAGTAGCAGAGTTTTCTCAAGATGATATAGTCAATATCCGCTTAACGGATACCAGAGGTACTATAGTGAAAGAGTTGACTAATGAGGAGGTACATGCAGGTGCTACTGAGTTTTTACTGAATATTTCGGGTGTTTCATCTGGAGCGTATGTACTTACTATTATCAATGACAAGGATGAGTTACTTCATTCTCAGAAGATTATAGTAGAGTAAGCGTCTTAGCTTTAGACTCTTTTTAGATGGACCAAAATAAAAAACCAATATCTTTCTACTCTTAAAAAAAATATGTTGCTTTGACCCTAATGAATAAAATTCTAGTAATGGGCAGCGGTAGCTGGGGAACAGCATTGGTCAAAATTTTACTAGAAGACCCAGCAATGCAGGTTTCGTGGTGGGTAAGGAAAGAAGAAACTGCGGAGCATATTAATACTATGGGCAGAAATCCCAAGTACCTACGCTCGGTAAAATTTGACAAAAAAAGACTAACTGCAAGTACCAATGTAGTGGAATTAGTAGCACAACATGATACGCTCTTACTGGTTACTCCATCTGCCTTTGTATCAGATATACTAGATCAGCTTAGCAATGAGCAACTAGCAGGGAAAAAGATAATTTCTGCTATAAAAGGAGTAGAGCCTAATAGCCTTAAAATAGTAGGAGAGTATCTCTTCGAAAATAAAGGAGTAAGTCAAGATGATTTTGGGGTAATAACAGGCCCTTGCCACGCAGAGGAAGTAGCACAAGAAAAACTAAGTTACTTGACCTTTGCTAGTACTAATGCAGTCTTCTGTGAGAAGATGTGTGTGGCCTTAGATTGTGACTATATCAAGGTAACTCCCAGTGCAGATATCTACGGTACAGAAATAAGTGCAGTGCTCAAGAATGTATACGCTATAGCAGCGGGTATGTGCCATAGCTTGGGCTACGGAGATAATTTTCAGGCAGTGCTAGTGAGTAATGCCATTCGAGAGATAAAACGTTTTATAGCGGCCGTACATCCTATAGATAGAGATGCAGATGACAGTGCCTACTTAGGAGATTTGCTCGTGACCGCATACTCGCAATACAGCAGAAATAGAACACTCGGGGCTATGCTAGGCAAAGGCTACTCTGTAAAGTATGCTCTTATGGAAATGGAGATGGTAGCAGAAGGATATTACGCTACAGAAAGTATCTATAAGCTGAATAAAAATCACGGTGTAGAGATGCCGATATTAGAATTTGCCTACAACGTAATATACAATGGAAACAATGCCAAGCTAGAAGCTGAAGCATTGACTAAGAAGCTAAATTAAAGCCAAAATGAAAAAATTTCTTACTACACTTATATATGGCACATTAGCGTGCATCGTACTTATCTATCTGTTTAGTGCTATGCACTGGCCAGGATTCGAAAATGTAGCTTTAGGAGTATTGTGGCTGCACGTAGGATCATACCTTACTTATTCGGTAGTAGTGCCAGAAAAAGAATCCCGTATTATCTATCCTTTAGTAGCTCTGTCTGTGGTAGTGCTAGTCAATATCTTTAAGCTTGGGGCAGACGCCACATGGATGGGGATGGCCGTATATTTCTTTTTGTCAGCGTATGCAGCATTTCACTTACTGACTAAAGACTTTTTAGATGAGAATGATCTTCCTTTTTTAAAGAAACTAAACATAGTCGCCATAAGTATTTACTTGATAGGCGGAGTGATGCAACTAGCTAGTTTGCAGTTCTCAAGCCAAGTTTTTATCGTAGGTAGTGGTTTGCTCGCACTTATGCTCCTACTCACAGGCAGTACCAAAGGATTAAAGCGAAAGAAGTAGGTTAGCTCTGCTGACTTACAGCATAGTTCACATCCATCCAGCCACCACCATTGTAGCATTCTATTCCTTGAGCTTGTAAAAAACCAGTTGCTTGTCCGCTTCTGCCGCCGCTTAAGCAACAGAGTATAAGTGGTCCATCCATTTCTTTGAAATCTGCCACTCTCTCAGGCACTTCATTTAGTGGAATATTGATAGAGCCTGGCACGTTGCCACCCATAAATTCTTCTGGTGTGCGTACATCTATTATTTTAGCTTCTTGTTGTATTAGTTCTTGTATGGTCATTTTCTTAATGTTTTATTTCTTGACATTCTGAGTGCCACTGAATCAGCAGTGTTATATTGAATATTAAACTTGCTTCTTGTCAGTCTGTCCCGATAGCTATCGGGATTTTGCTTTTTCTAGCAGTTCCGAAGACTTCCCTACCATGCAATTCGCATAGCTTTTGGCTTGCATCAGTAGTCCATTCTCGGCTGTTGCTTCAGGATAGCCCATAGACCTTAGTTTATTTATCACTAATTCTCTAGAGGTTTCAATAGCATAGGTTAAAGACACAGTACCTTTTTCATAATCTACTGCTACGTCGTTTACTCCAGTAATTTCAGTTAGTTTAGAGGTAATACTATGTGCACATCCTCCACATTTTATATTCGCTACGTTCAGTGTTTCTGTCATTATTTTACTTTGCAAGTATTGACACCAAATATCTTGTATATCGGGCAAAAGTTAACAAAACTAGTAGCTGCAAAAATCACGGCTACTACGAGTAATACAATTCCTAAAGTGCCAGATACATAACCTAGTGCATATAAAGCAGCTATAATAGCGGCAAGTATTAGCCGTACTATTTTATCGGTAGAACCCATATTCTTTTTCATATAACAAAGTTATGTTGGGTTTACGATACGAAAGGTGACTATAGTTACGTATGGGTATGAGATCAATAGACCTTAAACACAGGCAGCCTGTTGTATTCCTTCTCGTAATGTGGGCTGTTTTTGTAGATCCAGGAGAGTTGCTCTTGTGGAGTGATACTATCTTTTGATTGTCTCATTAACTCAAAATCAGCTTTTAAGCCGGAATCTTTTTCAAGTAGTTTAGCCGCTCTATCTTCAAATACGTAAGCACTGTAATGCTCTTTCTGCTGCAATATGGCATCAAAGAAATTCCAATTGAAATAGGAGTCAGGTCCTTCTGGATCTAGCGTTTCTAGGATGAATCTATCTTTGTTTGTACCCATTGGGATAAGGTAATCTCCCTTGCGAAAAGTCCAAGATATAGTATCGGCCACTGTGGTCGTATTATAGTGTAGGTAGTGTTTTTCGTAAGGTTCTTTTTTGGTTTCGTAGCTGAGTATTCTAGAAGAAATCACTTGAATGGTAGAATCTTGTGTGAGTTCTTGCATCTGTACTCCGTTCCATCTAAGTCTGTCTTCTACCTCTGTAAATCCTCTACGAAGAATGTAGGCGGTTGGTTTGCCGCTATGTTTGGTAGCCAGCATTACATGCTTGTAGAAAATTGTTTTTGTAATAGGCTTATTCCTATCGTAGTAGAGTCTCTCCACACCAGTTACTTCGCTTTTTTTGTAGCCATACTCGTACCCGTTAAAATTGAGAGGTATAATGTCGTATGGCTCTACTTCCCAATCTATAGGAAAACTATCTGCGGCGGCTACGGCTTGCTTTTGGGAGTTTCGAGTGCGTTGTATTTCAGTGCTTTGTTCGTGGGCGTATTCTATAGAGCTTAGCAAGTAATCATACGTAGCTTTTACACGTATATCAAACGGCTTGAGCATATGTGTCTCAGTGATAAAACCAAATATATTGTGCAGCGTAGTTAATCCGCTACTGTATCTCGGGGAGTCGTAGAAAGTAGCGTAGGTATCTTTTAGTGGTCCGCCCCAATGATTTACGTACGGGACCATTTCGTTTCCTTTTGTTCTCATTTTGGCATTTAGTGATGGTATCATCTTAAAACGCAAATGGTCTCCCATTGCACCACCCAGTTTATCAGGTTGAGTGCTCAAATAAGTAATGTTATATTGATAATCTGCTCCATTACTCACATGGGTTTCTATGTACACGTCTGGGTCTATGAGCTGAAGGAGCTTCGCAAAGCTTTCTGCGTTTCTACTATCACATTTTACAAAGTCACGGTTAAGGTCTAGGTTTTGAGCATTCCCTCTAAAGCCATATTCCTCTGGTCCATTTTGATTTGCACGGCTGTAGCCATTTCTGTTTAGTGCACCTCCGATATTGTAGTAGGGTATGCAAACTAAGATACACGAGTCTAGAAGTTGTTTTTTGGCAAGCAAAATATCTCTAAAAAGCAGCATGCTAGCATCTACGCCATCCGGTTCTCCGGGGTGTATGGCATTGTTTATCAAAATGATAGTCTTGCGGCTTTCTTTGATCTCTGAGAGTTGTTGGCCGTCCTTAGAAAGCACAATGGTATGCAGCGGAAACCCAGCATCGGTCATTCCATATTCTTGCATGTGCACTTCGCCAAAGGCATTAGAAAAATTCTTCCACCACGCTATACCTTCATAATACGAGGCGGACTGCTTGCCATCAGAAGTTTCGAAAATAGTTTTGAAGTCATTCGCTTTTGGCGGAGCCCAAGAGATAAGTGCTAGAGTCACTAAGATGAAAAGGATCTTCTTCATAAAGCAAAGCTAAAGGTAATTTGGTTCGCATTGCATTATTGATTTGGAATTTAGTGCTTGAAATTTGAATATTGCGACAGCAATGCAAATCACAGGTAATCTTCGTAAAATGAACACCGAGTTGGTGAACAAAACCCCCCAATATACCTTAGGAATGAAGGATATTTTAGATCCTTTGGAGCCTATAGATATGAATGCATTAATTGGTAAACCTATCCGTATAGAATACGAAGGGTATCTCAACTCAGTGCTTTCAGGACAGAAAATGAATAAGGCTTTTGGAGAAGGATTAACGTATCCAGAGTTTATGGAAAGCCCAATAGCGAGCCCAAGTATAATGCGACCAGAGCTAAGCGAGATACACAACGGCATTGCATTGCGGGACTACGAGTGGGAGGTACGCCATCACTTGCAGCCACATTATGTCTATATAGCACTCACGAGTAATTATAAAGTAGGAGTGACCCGCACTACCAATATGCCGTATAGGTGGATGGATCAGGGAGCTACTCAAGCTGTTATACTGGCAGAGGTGCCGTACAGACAACTCGCAGGTCTTATAGAAGTAAGCCTAAAAGAGCACATCAGTGATAAGACTGCATGGCAACGAATGCTGAAAGGTATAGTAGAAGTAGACAAAACAATCCTAGAAGTAAGAGATGAAATGGCCGGGCTATTGGCTCCAGAATTTAAACAGTACATCAATAAAGGAACCGATATTACCGAAATAAATTTTCCTGTACTGCAACATCCAGAAAAGGTAAAAAGCCTAAAATTGGATAAAGTAAAAGTGATAGAAGATAACTTAGTAGGCATAAAAGGGCAGTACCTTATTTTCGAAAACGGAGTGATGAATGTAAGAAGTCACGCTGGGTGTCGGGTGACTTTGGAGGTATAGGAATAGTCACATTGAGCGGAGTCGAAGGGTGTAGGTTATCGCCTTTGAATTAATACGCCGCGAGGTTCAGTTTAGGAAATCGCCCCGAGGTTCAGTTTAGGAAATCGCCCCGAGATTCTTTTGTAGGAACTCGCCTCGAGATTCTTTTGTAGGAACTCGCCTCGAGGCGAGTTCTTACCTTTATAGCAAGTTCCTACAGAACCAAATCCCCAATTAACCGTTAATTAATCAACTATATTATCTTCGCATCATTGGGACATACACAAACATCTGATCGTAAAAAAGACCACATAGAACTTGCTTTCGAGTCTGTGGTAGCTAATCAAGACGACCGCTTTTACTACGAGCCACTTTTCAGCGGACATCCGAAAGGCGAGCTAGAGCCAGTGCAGTTTGCTGGTAGAGATATGAAAGCCCCACTCTGGGTGAGTAGTATGACAGGCGGCACCAAGGAAGCAGGAACTATCAATAGGAACCTCGCTAAAGCTTGCGGACAGTTTGGTATGGGTATGGGACTAGGGAGTTGTAGAATTATCTTAAAGGATGACGAATACTTGCCAGATTTTCAGCTTCGCAAAGAGATGGGAGACTATCCGCTGTATGCTAATCTAGGTGTAGCTCAGCTAGAAGAATTATTTGATGCAGGAGAAGAAAAGCTAGTAGCAGAACTTATAAAACGTACTGAAACAGATGGTTTGATTATCCACGTAAATCCACTCCAGGAGTGGCTGCAGCCAGAAGGAGATATTTTTAAAGCATCGCCATTAGACATCATAAAACGAACGCTAGATTTAGATGTCAAAGTAATCGTAAAGGAAGTAGGCCAAGGTTTTGGGCCAGAGAGTTTAAAGGCTCTCATGAAGTTGCCTTTAGCAGCCATAGATTTTGGAGCACACG
>Ga0209119_1004035_pt1 | contig 12301 bp, 7 predicted proteins | sample COG_03_FD_184747 | JGI IMG/M metagenome (GOLD analysis project Ga0209119, IMG submission 184747) | Pelagic Microbial community sample from North Sea - COGITO 998_met_03 (SPAdes) (version 2) | ecosystem: Environmental > Aquatic > Marine > Neritic zone/Coastal water | place: Helgoland, sampling... | reverse complement strand
TTAGTTTGTTGCCAGTAAGTGAACATACGTATCAACAAGCTCCTTATGAGGACATCAGTGCTGAGGAATATGATAAACTACTAGCATCAATGCCTAAAGATATTAACTGGAATGACCTGCAATACTTTGAGCAGGAAGATAACACCACCGGCTCACAGGAACTAGCGTGTACCGGAGGTGCTTGTGAAATAGTTTAAGAAAGTGCTGATATGCGGTGTTGTACTACGCAAACAGACACAAAGTTAAACCAAAGGTGTAAAAAGTGTAGTAAATGAGCATTTATTGGTACGTAAAAGTGTAGTAAACTTGGGGGTCATTGCGACCCCCTTTTTTACGTCTACTGTTTATTACTCCTCGTCTGGAAGTTTCTCTACTAATGTCTTATACAAGAGTCTTCCTGTTTGGAATTTACCGCTTTTCAATGCCTCTAGCTGTGTTCTTGTTGGATTCTCAGACAGCAGAATTTTCATAAGCTCAGGATTTTTCATCGCATCCTGTAGAATCTTATTAGCAACACTATGTCCCATGTTCTGTAAACCCTTAGTTGCAAAGTTAGAAGCTGTACCTGCAATCATAATGGAAGAAGAACCAAACAACACGTTTACCGCCTTAACAGCGGCTACTTTAGCCAGTAGCATCTTTCCTATACTTAGATTTTCTATCGGTTCTTTAGTACCTCTAGCTGACAGAGCTTTTTCCATCTTAATTAAGTCTCTACGTAACAACTCTAAACCGCCTAGATTCTTTGTGTTAAAAACCTTCATCAAAGGTTCTAAATCTTTCAGAGTCTGCTTATAACCCTGAGGGTCTACAGCCTGCATAGTTCCTCTACCAGAAGCCGCCGCTTCTATGTTTTTCATAGAGGAGTTTACAAACCTCCTAACAATACCCTCACGGAACACTTCCATAGCTTCCTTGTTGTCTTTCCCACTAAGTAGCTTCTTAAAACGAGCCGCAGTAGCCATTGGGTTAGAAGATGTAAGTATTTCATCCATTACTTGGTTAGGTTTCATACCTGCAATCTTAACAAAGAAATCTTGCTTAGCTGATTCCGCCACTAACTCCCTGTCTTTAATAATTCTTCCCTGCTGTTGCGCCTGCGCTCTGGCGGCTTTGATTAACTGAGCAGTTTCAGGAAAAGTATCAAACCAATCCTTGTGTGAACGTATAAACACATCAAAAGAACCTAAGTCTGTAGGGTCTACCTGAGTTTGGAACTTAGTTAAAAGCAATGTTTCTGCTTGTTTTAAAGCCTCTGACCTAACAGCCTCTGAGGTTCCTGCTTCCCTAGAAAGACCAAACAGTCTTGTTAGTTCGTCAGACACTACCGCCATATCAGTTTGAGACTCCCCTTTCATAAGAGTTTCTAACTTTTTAGGGTCAGGAGCTTTAGTTACTTTAGGGAATACACCGTCACCTTTTAAAGTATCGTTTACGTCACGAGAGAACCTCGTAGCGACTCTGTAGTAGTCTCTAATAGCCGTAGGTGCTGATTCTACGGAACCTTCCATAGCCTTAACAGCGGCATCCTGAGCCGCGACAAGAGCGTCCTTACTTAAATCCTTATTAGGGTCACGTACCATCTCATTAAGATTAGTTCTAATTCTCTTAATAACATCAGGGGATTCCAATGACTGTACTGACACCTTCGGAAAGTAGACTTCCTTGCCTTTCATAGACTTGTCACCACGCAGGCTCATAGGTACAACCTTAAACCCCTTACCTGTACGCATAATACCCATGCCCAAGTACTCAGCAAATTCCTTAACTGGAAGTTTAACCTGAGAGTTAGAGTTTACTACGATGTCTTCAATAGCCTGTTTAAAAGCCGCTGTTTCCATTTGATAACCACTATTAACAACGGGTTCCCACAGGTTGTTCTCCTGCTGATAAATATCGTCTGTCATTTCCTTATAAATACGAGAAAACTCTTTGGACATTTTAGTAGTGTCGCCGTCGTATACTTTCAACAGACCTGCTAATTGTTGTTTTGCCGCAGCAACTCTATCGTCAACCTGTGAGAGTAAATCGTCTTTCTTACTAAGGATTAACTTCTCTAATGCCTCCCAGTTATAAGTACCTGTCTGAGGGTCTAAAACAGCTTCTAGTTCTTTAGCCAAGGAAAACTGTGCTTGGTCAATAGCATCATCGGCGTTTTGCTTAAACAGTGGGTTAGCTAAAGCTAAACTACGCTCTAGTGTTAAAATACCGGAATCTCCTGTTTGTGTAGCAGGAGTAAAAATAGTATCTGGATTTTCTAAAGCAAGTTTAGCTTCGTAAGGAGACACTGATGAACCTCGCATTTTAAGCCGCGCAAGACTAACAGCGTCCTCTCCATACTTCTTGTCATACAGGTCTATAAGGTTTTTCCCTTGAACAGTTAATCCTGTATCAGCATATTTAAGAAGACCAGTAGCCGCGTCTACGTACTTAGCAGGACTAGCAGCACTTACAATACCACCGGTTAGTTCTCCTGCAAGAGCTACTAAAGGGCTATCTGAGTCTGTTAGTTCTGCGGCTATCTCACCACCCGCTGCCATACCTAAGCCTATTTTAGCTTCAGTTGGCATAGAAGATTGCGAAACTGAACGAGTAATTCCTTGACGAGTTCCTTCAACACCTGTCATAGGTGTACCTTTAACAGGGTCTAGTCTAGCGCCTTTTTTGTTCCATTTAACAATACCGTTCCCTAGTGCATTAACCTGCGCTTTAGCCGCTGATGTTAGGTTCATCCCTAATGCCGCATAATAGCCGCCTTTATCTAGGAAAGCCTCCGTTTCTGGGTCAGACACAAAAGACTTATTCTTTAAGATGTCAGGGGTATCGAGAACAATACCTTCCTGTCCCTCAAACTCACCACCTTGAACCGCTTTCTCTATAAGTTCTTGAGCGTTGCGGGTTATAAGACTGCCCCCGTATGTCGCGGCTCTCAGAGCATCAAAAGCAAAACCATAAGTTGTGTTATTAACTGCGTCTATTACTTCCATAACTGGATTAACAATAGGTGAGACAGCCTGAGAAACTTCTTCTCCCATTGTTACACCTTCTCCTCCTGAAGAAGGGACAGAAGCGTCAGGCAACTCAGGAACTTCTGGGAAGCTCCCTTGTTGATTCATAAGCTGTTGTGCTTCTACCGTTGCTTGTCTACGTGCTATAATTTCGTTAGGCATTTCAAAAGTTACATCACCTGTGATTTCATCGCCTGCGACGTTTTCCTCTACTTCCGGTACGTACCATGATGATATATCAAGATTAGACATTAGTAAATCGCCTTTATTAGATTACCTGTGCGTTGTGCTTGTGCCAATAGCTGTCGTGGAGTTGTATTCTTTTTCTTAGCTAGTGCATTTATCTGACCCCAACTAAGGTCAGTTTCTTCCACAGCGCCTGTTTGTTTATTTGTTATAGGTAGTGTAAAGCCTCTTGGAGCTTCCCCGCCCGTCCAGTACTGATACAATTTAGCGTTGTCTTGCAAAGCGACCATTCTATCATACGTTACGTCTTTACCGCCTACTTTTCTAGTATGTTTCTCAAACTTAGCCATAGGCAGTCGTTCTAAATAGTTAGAGAAAGCCTCTGCGTGTGTACCAGTAGGCGGTGTATCAGTTCCTACGTAAAAAGCTCTACGTGCCTGTGCAAAACCGTTTTCCTCTAAGTCCATTTGAGCTTCCACTAACTGCATATTACCGGCTAGTTCGTTAAACTGGAACGTCTGGTTGTAACTAGGCAATACTTCGTTTAGGAAGAAAGTTCTCTCAGTGTCTGTAAAGCCTCTACCCTGTTCCGCAATACGTGGTAACAAACCATCAGCCGCTAACTTCTGATAGAAAGCCTTTGAAGACATTTTATCAGTAACTGAAGCAGGTACAGGCATACCTGCCATTTGATAAGCACTCTGCGCGAACTTAACTAAGTCAGAGGTCATACCTTGTATAGTACCTGTATTAGCGTCTTTTTCTACTTGGCTTAGTATTTTAAGAGCATTTTGTTTTGTATCAACAGCGGTAAGTGCTTTTTCTTGAGTAGCGGTAGCCACTGTATCTAAAGGCTCAAACAGCCTACCTATACGTTCTGCCTTCGCTTTTTCTCCCGGACTCACCACTGTAGATACTAGAGGGCTTTTCTTAGATTGTATAAATTCTTGAAAAGTTCCTTCATATCCACTGTCTTTTGCAAATTTGTATTCCTTGACTAAAGAAGGGTCGGTCTCTCCTTTACTTGGTTTACTTCTCTCTTTAATAATATCCAAGCCTGCTTGTAGTGCCTGATTCTGACCGGAAGCTCTTTCGTCAATAATTGCCTGAGCTAAGTCAGGATGTGTCTTTGCTAACTGTTTCGCTATTGATGCTCTAGTCTCAGTAGAGGAAGTAATAGATGCTGATAATAACGCCTCTTCCTTATCCTTCTCAGCAAAAGCCGCACGTAACTCAGGTACACGCTCAGGAGACACACGACTAACAATCTGTAGTATCTTTTCACGGTCTTCTTTCTCAGTGGGGTCTAGTTTTGCCAACGCTTCTTGAGCTTTCTCCTGCATAGAACGAGCATCCACTCGACCGCCAGTGAGCGCACCTACGCCTTTACGGAAACCACCTAACGCTTTCTGTTGTAGTGCAATCTCTCTGTCACGTATAGAAGCACCTTGCATAGGGTCAATAGGAGCCGAGCCAACGCCTGTTAATAATCCTGCTAAATCTTGTTGTGCCATTTTGTTATCTCCTATTAGTGTTTACTTGGGTCGTTAGGGTAAAGGTCGTGAATGTCAAGATAACCGTCACCGTCTGTGTCTACACCACCGCCTTGGCTTCCTGTTGCTCCGCCACCGATACCTCCTGTAAACCCGCCTGTTGGCGTTCCACCGCCTCCAAACAAACCCCCTAAACCTAGGCCACCTAACAAGCCGCCTGATTGGAATAAACTACCAAGACCACCTACAATACCACCTGTGTATTGTCCAGTGTCGGCATCATAAGAACCTGTAACAGCAGGCAACGCACCGGCAATAGCCGCACGTTCTAAGTAGTTAGCCAGTTCTTCACCCTGAAGCATACCTTCAATACCTGTACCTTCAAGCTGAGCCGCAAGTTCAGCACCTGTTCTAGCGCCTGTAGCCGCAAGCTGTGCAGGAGTAGCAGCTGCGCCAAAGAGGTCAATAGCCTCACGCTGTCCTTGATAGGCTTGGTCAGTAAGTAAACCCGCTGCTTTAAGCTGTTGGTCGCGTTCGGCTAAGGCTGCTGTACGAGCTGTAGAGCTTGCGCCTAGCTGTGCTTCTGCTCTTGCTTTCTCAAAGGCAAACTGTTCTGGAGTACCCCCATACTGCGCTGAAGAAATACCACCACGACCACTAGAGAACAAACCTTGTTGCATAGCTAAACGATTACGTTCTTCTTCTGGACGCTGTGCTGCTCTAATGCTCTCGTAGTACTCACTAGCCATTCTACTTGGGTCAGCACCGATAGCACCATAGATAGACTCTGCTTGTCTGAATCTTTCATTCTGTCGGCGTTGTTCTTCGGCAGACAATGATAAGTCTAAACCACCTTGAGCGTTAGTACTACCTGTGGCTAAGTTACTTGTTACTGTGTAAGGTTGGAAGGAAGAACGGTCAATAGCTGACTGCCCTGCGGCCTCACCCATAGCTACAGCGGACTGACCTGCGGCTCTCGCGTCGTCAGCACCTGATGTTCCTAAGTAGTACTGACCACCTGCGTTTAATAAGTCTGATACTAATGACACTATGCTAACCCTCCAATAATAAATGCTAGTAACTCAGTGTAACGTACACCAAGCCTTGTTTGTTCTACACCGTTGTCGTCAGTCCAAGTAGAGCTAATAAACAAACCGTAGTCTCCTGCGTCTAACCCTTCGGCAGCAAAGGCAGCCTGTAAGTCCTGAGCAATAACACCGAAGTGATACCTAGCTTCGTTACCCTTCTGCTCTACCGCTGAGTTCCACTTAAACTTACGTATCAAGCCTTTACAAGCTACAGCCACACGGGTCTCTACTTCAGTCAGCTCTTCAATGCTTTGCTTTTCAGTAGCGTCAGACGTGTTAATAGTACCGTTGTCTGCGTAAATGTTGTCAAAATTAGAGCCTGCTCTGCCTAAGTCAATAGCGCCACCATTAGCACCGCCGGTTGATATCTTTGCGGGAGAAATGTTACCAGAGAGATAGCCAGTTGCAGGGTCGTTCGCATTAGCATAACGTAAAGAAATATTACCGCTGCCTATAGTTAAGTCATCAACATCAACAGCTGTATCACCACGTACACCGCCAACTACAGTGCCTCCTATTTTAAACTCAGTTAGAATACCATTGGCAGCTTTGTCCACTACTAATCCGGTAACGTCTATGCCTGTATTGGTTGTTGATAGTTTCTTGCTGTTGGCGTAGTACACGTCAGTAGACCCGCCTGTAGTTGATACAATGTACTTACTCTGTCCTGTAACACCACCGGCTAAAGTCAAGGAAGTGTTGCCTGTGATAAATAAACCGCCAGTACCTGTGTCTTCAATGTATGAGTTTGAACCTGAATGGTAGATTTGTAGGTCATCATCATCACCTAGCAGAATTTTAGCAGCATCAGGCATATCAACATTACCTGCAATAGAAACACCATTAGTATCCGTAGCTATTTTAGGAGAGTTGTCGTAGTAAAGAACTGCCCCGCCATCTTCTGTAAACGACGCTAGTGTTTCAGTACCTAAAGGGTTCTGTAGAACTACGTTGCTTCCTCTTAGTTCTAAATTACCTACACCTACGTCAGCTATGACACTATTAGAAGAGTCGTAATAAATTTCTAATTGGTCGGCGCTGCCTAGTTTAATCTTTTGATTATCAAGTAAGTCTAAAGATGTAGCGTTAATAGCACCTGCGGCAATGTTAGCTGTAGCAATAGTAGCTGTAGCAACAGTAGCAGTAGGTATAGTTACTGTACCTGTGAATACCGGTGACGCGAGGTCAGATTTCTCGCTGCTCATGGTTGAGATGGCAGCAAACTCTGCTCCGAACTCAGAGCCTTTAATAATCTTACGAGGGTCGTTTATTGGAAATCCGTCTTTCTCTGTAAAATTAGTACTTGGGGAATAATTGGCCATTATAGTAGTCTTCCTGTTTTAGCTAGTATGTCAATTTTTTGTATTGAAAAAGGACTGTTGTTTATTGTAGAAGTAACGCCAATGGAAACTACGTTACCAGAACCTGTTGTATTTACTTTAGGTGTATTAACATCTAAACCACCTGCAAACTCTGCCGTTGTGTTAAACTTTGCAACTCCAAACTCAGCGGCCTGTCCACCACCTATAGTAAACGGTTGCTTTGTGTAGTTCTCTGCATAGTCATAACCCCAATTAAGAACGGCTGTTGCATTCTGACCACCTATAACTGTTAGGTTAAACTTCTTTAAAAACTTAACAACAGTAGAGTCTCCAAAGTCTAAAGGCTGACTAAAGTAACTCATGGTGTACGTGTCTGCATCATCAAGATAACCATCATGCTGTACAATACCTGTAGACAGTCCCATGTAAAAACCGTTAGAGGCTACTTGAGCAAAGGACAAAGGCATTACACCTGACCAAGTAGTTGCTCTAAACGAACCGTCTTCCAAGGGAGTTCTTACGTCAAAACAATAAGTAGTGTTACTCGTAGGGAAAGTTATTAAGTAAAAAGCATCGTCAGGGCTATAAGTACTCTTAACAGGTAGCGATTCTGCTTTAACAAAAGACATTAGGTCAGTACGTACGTTCTTACTAACGTCACGCAGAGGTAGTGACTTCTCCTGTATAAGCCTCCCTAAGCTCATTACACCACGATTAGATAGGAACAGTATGTCATTACCAGTAGCCTGCACAGAGTCCCTCTCAATGCATCCTATGCCCTCTACGGTGTCCTTTAGGAAGATGGTAGAGGTTGCACTAGCAGGGTTACCCGAAACACCTGCTCCACCTTGCGCTCCGTCATAAATTAACATGGAGTGCTTGCCGAAGATAATAAGCAAGCCGTTATGCTCTGTCAATGCTACAATCTCATCGTAGCCTTCAGGCCAAAACTTAGTAACGTCTATTTCAAAAGAATCGGTTCCGTTAAACTCTTCTCCGTCTAACAAAGTAGAAGCATATACTGTGTGTTTGTTACCTGTTACATTGGCTACCCACAGACGACCAAACGCTGCTAATACTTCGTTACCAAAAGGAGCATCGTGGTTGCCTTTTACTACCTTAATAAGTGTAGTGGAACCTGTCTTACTAACAAGAGGATGGTGGTCTTTCTGAAAGAAGTAAACGTCGTTGTTAAATGATACTATCTTCCAATTGTTTGCTGTGATAGTGTAACCAGTAGGAAGAGTACACGCAGCCAGTGTAGTCGTACCGTGGAATATCTGATTGTTACCTGCTGAGAATAATACAACACCTCCGTCGTATTTAGTAAACTCTAGCATACTTTCAATACCACGGCTACTACCTAGAACTGCACCACCGTTAGTAGATACGTTGTTATAGCCCTTACGTGCGCCGATACGACCACGACTGTCAATTACACAATTATCAGCAACTGACGCAAAGTTAGGACTCATGCCCACAGGAGATTCCTCGGTGTTTAAACCGAAGAACGCAGGTGCGGCTACTGTTAAATTACGTAATTGTTGGCTCATACGTCATACCACACTGTTTCAGTGGGGAACCTACCCGCGTCCATAGCAACAGCATCGGACAAAGAAGACTGAGCAATTGCATATAGTTTACTTGTGCTAGTTCCTCCTAACTCTCCTCGTTCCTCCGCTGCCATAGCGTGAGCAAGCTGAGTAATAGGTAGGAAAGGCGCCTTGATGTTATCAGTGCCTTCGGTCAAACGGTCTGACCTATCGACAACGGTCATTCTGATTTTATACACTCCATCAGGAAAAGGATAAATAGCAATCTCAGGACGTTCATTAGTACTATCTAAGCCTGTATTAGCGTAGTACTCAGGTGCTCCTGTTTCTGGACTATCTTCACTAGTAAAAATATCGTACGTAAAGTTATCCTGAGTATTTAAATCTAGTAGTTGTTTACCTGTACTGTCAACTACTTGTAGTGTTGTATAGTTAAAGTTTAAGTCTAAAAAAGGGTAGTAGCGTTGTCCCTCGACTGTATTAAACCGTTCAGTCCTGCGAAGCTGTGACCAATTCCACGCGTTCTCAACAACACTAATTGAATCGTTGACAAACTCTCCGATTAACTTTGAGTATGCTGAAGTGTTAGGGGACGCTACTTCATCCTCTCTTAACCGACGCAGTACACTGTTTATTGCATCTAAATATGTCATGTTGTTTTATACCTTAAAATTAAAAGTGCTTGAAAAAGGGTCTTCAAATAAATTATCGTACTCTTGTTTTTGTTGCTTTCTTTGTGGTGCTTGCATTAGTTGTTCCTGCGGACTAACACCTATCTTAGTTTTAAACTTAAATAAATCTTTACCAAACAAACTATCTGTAGTCCTTGTGCCTGACAGCATACCCATGCTTGGTAAGTTTAAGTTTAAGTCAGGTAAAGGTACGTCCGGTAAGTCAGGTAAGTCAGGTAACTCAGGTAACTCTGGTACGTCAGGTACGTCAGGTAAAGCGTCCGCAAGGTCTTCGAGAGTATCTCCTGTTGCGTCTATAATATCATCAATAACGTCTACTACAGGTTCAAATGTATCAGCTACAACATCTATAGTGTCGTCAATAACATCTCCTGTTGCGTCTATAATATCATCAGCAGCGTCTACTAAAGGGTCAGCGGCATCAGCTAAAACATCTACAGTGTCGCCAATAACATCTCCTGTTGCGTCTATAATATCATCAGCAGTGTTTATTATAGGTTCAAATGTATCAGCTACAACATCTATAGTGTCGCCAATAACATCTCCTGTTGCGTCTATAATATCATCAGCAGTGTCTACTACAGGTTCAAACGTATCAGCTACGACATCTACAGTGTCTTCAATTACGTCTCCTGTTGCGTCTATAATATCATCAGCAGTGTTTATTATAGGTTCAGCAGCGTCAGCAATTACGTCAACAACTGGTTTAAGCAAGTCCTCTGCTCCCTCTGCTACCTCTTTCAGTACGTCCATGAAAGGTTTTAAAACGTCTCCTAACCCATCAAACATAGAAACGTCATAATCACCTTCTAGTAAGTCTCCAAAACTACCACCTTCTTTAATGTACTTTTCAACGCTTTCGGTTAAGACATCCTCTAAACTGCCACCATCAAGTGCAACATTTAAGCCTTTGTTAAACGCCTTCATAAAGTCAGGGTCGTCTACAAGTGTTGCAGGAATACCAAAACCTTTTAAGGTGTCAGGCCATTTATCACCCATTAAAGAAGTCATAACAGCCACGGGATTTTTTTCACCTAACCCGTTAATTAAACTAGTAGTAGCCTCGTAGCTTAGATTTAAACCACCAATACTTAACCCTTTTCCTGCTGTTTTAACTATTTCACCCGTATTAGGGTCAACAACTTCTGTTGGTGCTGTAATTACCCCTGCCATTTCTAAACCACCAACAACTAAATTAGCGTAGTCAGAACCGTGCAGTGTTTCACCTGTAGCTAACCTAACGGCTGAATAGAGTTGTTCAGACGCACCACTAGTAGCGGCTGCTATGGCAGTTCTCAAGCCGGGTTTTAACACGCTTTCTCTTACATCCATCCATGTTGATTGGTCGGGAATGTTTTCCGTAAGAGGCCCTATGTTGTCGTAGTACTGTAGCTTTCGGTCTGCATTGACCTCGTTAGGAGTATAAGTGTTTGTACGTACAACTCCTAAAATTTCTGTACCGTCCGTAGTAACCCATATTTTATCTCCTGCTTTGTATTTAGGAGAATATTCATCTTGATAAATACCCGCGCCCTGACCGGCATCCCAATCTCTAGGAGCATCTATTTGAACTATATAATTAGGATTATCACTACCTACTTGACTTTCGTTCCACTCGTCACGCCACAGTTGTTCGTATTGTTCCTGAGTAATATTTTCTTGTTTTAACTGGTCGTGTAAAAAACTGATTTTACCTTCAAAATCTAAACCGTTGTATTGACTTTTAAACTTAGCGTTGTTGTCTAGTTCAATAGAATTATTTAACTCTGAAATAACAGCGTCTTGTTTTTCAAAATAAGTATCAGACAATATTTTATTAGCGCCTGCTGCTGTCCCGTCATTATCAAACCAATCTAAAGCTGTTTGTTCGTCAATACCTCTGCTAAGTAAATTGTTAAAAGTAAAGGCGGCTTCATATTCCTCGCTGTCACCGCTTATCAAACGACCTCCAAAATTAGTATAATCACCAAGCCTAGAAGGGTCGTCAAATGTTACAGACTCCATCATTTCAGGAGTATACTCCATAAACGGCAAACCTGAAGCGTCTGTTGTGCTTAAATAAGTAGCGGGGTCGTCGCTGTAACTAGCGTCTATTATTTGATTACCAGTGGTAAGTCTGCTATAGTCAGAAAAAAGGTCAGTTTCTTCTAATACTTCAGGACTGCTAGAAACGTCATCGTCTTCTCTGTATCCTGTAGCAGCGTTTACTAATACTTCAGGACTGCTAGAAACGTCACCGTCTTCTCTGTATCCTGTAGCAGAGTTTACTGGCGCTGTGTACTCAGGCACGTAGTCAGCAGGCGGTGCAGTATACGTGTCCTCAGATTCTACATCTATCGCAAAAGGGTCGTCCGCTTCTGTTGAACTACCAAGCTCATTAGAAAACAAGTCTTCTACTTGAGTAGTCTTAGGCTGTACGTACTCAGGCACGTAGTCAGTAGGCGGTGCAGTATACGTGTCCTCAGTAGGGGTTGTTGTGTTAGTCAACATTCCATCAGGCTGAGGAGTAACAACAGGAGCTTTCCAGTCTGTAGGTACAGGTTCTGACCAACTTCCTGTGTTTACTTGCCAACCTGCCCAATCATTTAAATAGTCTTGTTGGTTGTTGTAATCAGTAGGCTTAGGCTTCTGCATCACTTAACTCCCTTAGTCTTTTCGTATGTACGCAACGTACCTAACCCAAGCATCCCCATAAGGACAGGCAACATAGTTGACAAATCTATAAGGGGAATAACGATTGGAGAACCGGATAAAGCAAGCGCAAAGTTTGCCATCGGAATAACAAGGAAGTTACCTGCCATTCCAAGGCAACAAGTCCAACCCACAGCGGGTCGCCAACCTGCGACAAATAAGTCCTTGCTTGCTGCTTCAGTTTTGTTCACCTCTATCTGTGCTTGTGCTATTGTATGTGCTTGTGTGGCAATCTCGTGCGCTATACGTTGCTTAGTGTCAGCATCCG
>Ga0209119_1004028_pt1 | contig 12326 bp, 12 predicted proteins | sample COG_03_FD_184747 | JGI IMG/M metagenome (GOLD analysis project Ga0209119, IMG submission 184747) | Pelagic Microbial community sample from North Sea - COGITO 998_met_03 (SPAdes) (version 2) | ecosystem: Environmental > Aquatic > Marine > Neritic zone/Coastal water | place: Helgoland, sampling... | reverse complement strand
TTTCGTCATTCATTGCTGCTACTACTCTGGGTCTCTTGTCTTCTGCTTCTTCTTCATCTTCTGCTGTTCTTTCTCTCTTTTGTCCTCTTCCTTCTTCTTTTGCTACTGCTGCTACTACTCTGGGTCTCTTGTCTTCTGCTTCTTCTTTTGCTACTGCTTCTGCTCTTCTTTCTCTCTTTTGTCCTCTTCCTTCTTCTTTTGCTACTGCTTCTGTTTCGTCATCTTCATCTTCTTCTTCATCTTCTGTTTCGTCATATTCTGTTTCGTCATCTGCTACTGCTGCTACTACTTCTCCTGCCGGTGCTGCTGCTTCACGGGTATATTTTATAGCAGATTTAACATTTTTCATTGTTTCTTCTTCTATTTTTCCTTTTATAAAAAGGAGACCTGTTATGGATTCCTTACATAATTCTTTCGTTGTACCTGTTGTTGTACCTGTCCCGTCGACGATCACTCCTGACGGGACAGGGTTCCAATTTTTATCATCAAGAGCCTTATTATCCCAATCTTTTTGAACTATTTGTGAATATAGAGCTCCTCCATTATTAAGCAGTAATCCTTTACAGTTATTTCCAACATCTTTTGATGCTATATACGCCTTTTTATTTTTTGCATCTGTGTCAATTTTATCATTAATTGTATACTTAATTCCCGATTTTACCCGAAATAAATAAAATCCAGATTCTTTCATTTCTTTTGCCACCGTCTCAATATAACTATATGACCCGTTTAAAATTTTTTTCCGCAATTCTCTATATGGTTTTTGCAGCGATAAAGGTGAGTTGGTATTCATAACGTATTCTCTTACATCACTGGATATATTTACAGTCCAACCCAACCATAGGATATCTATATCATCGGGTGTGAGCGCGGATAAGTTATTTTTAATATAGTCTAATAAATAATCATCTTTCATTAGAAATTCTAATTGCTTTGGTGGTGCACCTGTTAATGTGTTTATTAACCCTATACATTCTTTTATTAATAACATAAATCCAAACAGCGCAAGGTGCAGGGGAGACAGGGACGTCTGGAAAGGAGGCTCTTTATTAACACCCAGCGTCCAAGCAGTCGTTACTAATTGAGCATGTATAATTCCTAAACAAAAATTTAATATTTTTTTAACTTCATCCACTCCATATAGCATAGGATCCACTTCGCGTAGCTGAGAAACACCTACTTTACGTGGTAATAATTTTCCATATGCATTTTCATTATATTTATTTGGTAATACATTATAATCAAAGTCGCTGTATTCTTTATCTTTTAACTCTTTTAATAATTCCATAAAGGGTTTTCTTGGTTTTCCTGTGCGAACTACAATGTATGAACTTAGTGGACTTAATGATGATTTTATATCTCTAAACGTCTCTTCGGTTAGCGTTTGGTGTAAAAAAACGATTTTTCTCGCGGCAGGTTCATCAGTTAGAATAATATGTATTAATTTTGCAAAAATTGTAATAATATTACCACCTGCCATAATAATAATAAGATTATTATCTTCATGATATTCACCTTTTACACCTTGTTTACCACCATTCAACCACGTGGTTAAATGTATAAACAGTTCTTTCGCCAAACCATATTTAGACATCTCTTGTAAAAAAACTAATCGTAATTTCCTCTTTTCAGTTTTATCGTCCTTTTCGGCTTTGAGTATTTCTTCAAGTTCTTCGATATATTTATCAATAGGAACTGCAATACCATATGTAAGCGAATAATCTATTTTAGCTTTCCCGTGCGACTTATCATTATAAGTCGCCATTGTCGCATCAAAAAATTCACCTGGAACAGTAAAATTAGACATTTTTTTACTTATATATTAGTAATATATTTATTTTACGATATTAGCATAATATATATATATGCCTAATCATATTTATTTATATGTTTAAATTAAACATTTACCAATCGTATCCTCTACATTTTTCCCTTTTTTCCCTTTTACTATCGGCTCCCATATACCCGAATCATAATTTTTATTGGTTGTTGCAATAATTTCATATTTTTGTTTATGATAATATAGTTTACGTTTAGCAAACTGACGTTGAAACAGTTCATGTTTATCATAAATATCAATAACAACCGGCTGAGTATGTTTAGTTCGCAAAATTCGTCCAATCGATTGTGTAATATCTGTTTTAGGTGTCGCCATAAGCAAGGTTGTTAATGTTTTAATATCAAGAGCTTCCGACGCCATAGAATAAGTGGCAATAATGATATTTTTCAGTTCGCTTTCTTTGAGCGCCTTGTCTTTCATTCCTCCTACATAATACCCAACTGTTGCATACCCGTCTTCTTCAATCGCTTTATATAAATAAGTCAATAAGGATTTATTGTGCGCCAATACTATAAATTGCTGCGATGAATCAGAGAGAAACGATTTTTTCAACACTTTTAAAATGAAATTACTCCTGTCGTAAAAATTACACAATTTTGAAATCATCGTGCTGTATTGCGGATTACCTCTATAATCGTAAACAACCGTATTGAATTCTTCGTCCGCACTCTGAAATTCAATTGCTTTAACCAACACTTTATGCTCCATTGTAGGCTTCTCTTTGTATATAACCTCGCCTAAAAACAGTTTGAATACTTTGGATAACCCATCTTTGCGTTGCATTGTAGCAGATAAACCTAACATATATGGCGTTACAATCTTATAAAGAGAACGCACAAACACCTCTGCCGCAATATGATGAACCTCATCCACAATAGTTAACCCAAAACTATCAAACATCGCATCTGGATAATCTTTCATAGACAATGATTGTAGCATCCCAATAACAATGTCTTTCCCTTCAATGTCTAGAATCTGACCTTGTATTCGACCAACTTTTGCATTTGGTAGGAATTGTTCTATTCGCTCTACCCATTGATTCAATAAAAACCCTTTATGAACTATAATTAATGTTTTAACTCCCAATTCTTGTAAAATTTTAAGCCCCATTACGGTTTTACCGCGACCACACGGAATTTCTAACAACCCACCCCCTTCACACGATTTTTCCATATATGCTTTAACAATGTTCTTTTGGTAATCTCTTAAATCACCCACAAATTCCAAATTTATTTTATCATGTTCACCTAACCTACTTTCGCTAGGTTCTCCATAATGTTGGATACCATAATATCTAGGAACATATATTTTACTGCTTGATTCACGATAAATTTCAAATCCAGAACCTTGAACTGGTGCATTGGGAATATAAGGAGCCATCATTAAATCCTTCTTTAATGCTTTCAATTCGGTATGCGAAAACGATTCCTTTTTCATTGTATATCCTTTTTTTCCCAAATACCCCATATCTATATTGATATGAATATATTAAATAATATATTCATATCAATTTATTTTTTATACTGTAGTATATATACACGATGGTTAAAATGGAAAATATTAAAAATATATTAATGCCGAAAAATCTTCCCCAACTTGTTTTAGCAATAGTTAGTATTTTATATATATTAGGAGATATTCGACCATCTGATAAAATGTCTAAATTAGTTACTACTACTGGCGGAGGAGTAGTATTATTAGCATCTATTGCTACACTTTCATGTTACGCAAACCCTGTGGTAACAGTTATATATTTAATTGCCTTATACGAATTGTATGAGCGTTCTACCAAACATTATATACCTGGAACCGAATCTAAATTACCAAAAGATAAACGAATGCCTCATTTAAATCCTGAAAACCAATTTCCTGTTACATTAGAAGAAAAAGTTGTTAAAAAAATGATTCCGTTGGTTCATCATCCTATAAATACAACTCCGTCCTATAAACCAGTATTAAATAGCACATTAAATGCTTATGAATTATAATTTCTAAAAAATTCTTAAAGCTGCTAATCTGGCCTCTAAATTATACCGATCAAACACCTCCCCAACTGATGGTGTTGCGGATGCCACTGATGATGCCACTGATGCCACTGATGATGCCACTGATGGTGTTGCGGATGCCACTGATGATGCGGGTGTCCCCCGTCCTCTCTTTCTAATGAATTTTATAATATAGCCCATTATTAATATTAATAATACACCACCAACAACTGCAAATCCTATTATAACATTAGGGTTGTCAAAATTTATCACAGGTTTATTTTTTGGTGGTTTACCACTTGAAGGGACCGGAATAATGTTTCCATCAGCGCCAGTTGGATGACACTCAATATAAATATCATCACTATCTTCTTGTGAAAAAAGTGCACCTCTACTATTATAATAATAATTCTTATTCGGTTTAATTGTTGAATCATGTGCTAAAATAACTTTCTTAAATAAACCTAATGTTTTTGGGGATATAAATACAGGGGATTTATTAGGCATAAATACAACATAATCATGTGAACCATTACACGGTGAATATGGCAATGAAGCATTATATGAATATAATGGTGCTTTTTTAGGAATAAATGAATTTAATGTAAAATTTTTAATAGAAATAACTGCTTCTTCACCTATATTGGATGTTTTACTAGCAGCCTGCGAAATAATATAATTCAGGTTTGTTGATGCGTCATTTACAATTGATGATAACACAATTGGAATACATACCAGTAAACTTACTCCCATATCCATATGAGATATTACCATCTCTGCATCAGAATTCTCACCATTAAATTTATGCAATGATGGAGAATAAATTCTAATGTCATCTACTATTATTTCGGTATTGTTATATGTTGCTTTAACTTTATCATAGCTTATTTCTAAATAATTGCCTTTATTTTTAATTGTTGATGATGGACATTTAGGATAATCGTATTTAAACAAACACTTCAATGAGCAATCATCAGTATAATCCTTTTCTGAAATATTAATAGGAGCGGTTGATGACGTACATGCCATACTATGTGCTATATATAGTACATAGTATATTAATATTAGAATTAGGACAATATATCATTCATATCTGTCTGTAAATCTTTTATTTCATTAATGAGCCGTTGTTGTTCGTTTTTAGTATGTGATAATGTGTATTTAGTAACAGCTTGTGCATCGGATAAATCATTTAAATATCCTAATAATTTTAATAATTCCATTTGTTGTTTATTTTTTTGTTCTATTATTACCTTATTATACTTTTTATAATCATTTGCTACTTCTTCCAAAAAATTTGTATTTTCACTTTCAATTTCAAGTTCTCCAATCGTTTTAATTAATTGTTTCTTACTATTATATATATCAACCCTGCCTTTCTTTTGTGCTTTTTCTATTTCTATTAAATTCATATATAAGTATAAACATATATTTTTATATATATAAATACATATATAGGATGACGAAAAATAATGTATCGGAATTATTATTACAAGATGATAACCGTTTTGTTATGTTTCCTATTACACATAATGATGTTTGGATAATGTATAAAAAAGCTGTCGAATCATTTTGGCGAGCAGAAGAAGTGGATTTGTCTAAGGATAATAAAGACTGGCAATCATTAACAGACGATGAAAAACATTTCATATCTATGATTTTGGCTTTTTTTGCTGCATCTGACGGTATAGTGTTAGAGAATATAGCTGTCCGTTTTATGGATGATATAAAGAATAGCGAAATAAGAGCATTTTATGGCTTCCAAATTGCTATGGAAAATATTCATTCTGAAATGTACAGTTTACTTATTGATACATACATCGTTAAAAAACAAGATAAATCCAGATTGTTTAACGCATTGGACAATTTTGAATGCATTAAAAGAAAAGCAGACTGGGCTACAAAATGGATGAGTAGCGAAAGTGATTCATTCGCAGAACGATTAGTAGCATTTGCTGCTGTCGAAGGTATTTTTTTTAGCGGAGCATTTTGTAGCATTTATTGGTTAAAAAAACGCGGATTGTTGCCCGGATTAACCTTTTCTAATGAATTAATTAGCCGTGATGAAGCTCTTCATACTGAATTTGCTATACTCCTATATTCTAAATTAACAAACAAATTATCGCAACAAAGAATATATGAAATTATAACAGACGCTGTTACAATAGAGCAATCTTTTATCACAGACGCTCTTCCGTGTAGATTAATCGGAATGAACAGTAAACTTATGAGCGAATATATTGAATTTGTAGCGGATAGACTTTTACTACAATTGGGCTACGCCAAATATTATAATTCATCAAATCCTTTTAATTTTATGGAACTTATTAGTTTAGAAGGTAAAACAAACTTTTTTGAAAAAAGGGTCGGAGAATATGCTCTCGCAACAAAATCAAACACTGATAATGCGTTTTCGGTAAATGTGGATTTTTAATATTTACATCTTTGATATATATATAAAAATTGAATTATATTTGTCTTTTCCGTATATATGCATACATCATAAGGATAAACCGTCAAAATGGAATTTGTTAGAAACTATGAAAAACGTGACAAAACAGATTTAAAAAAGCATGATAACCTTCATCCGATAAACGGAGAAGGCTGTGTTGGTAAAAGTGGAATTGATAAAACATATACATTAGATATGGTTATGAAACTTGCGTATAAAATGCCTGATAAACCAAATATTATAATTAAGGCGGGTAAAAATGCAAAGTGGTATATTAAACAATGTCCAGTAGATGAAATATATACAGAAATAGAGAAAATGCGATATTCACAGTTTTGGAAAGACGCATTACTAGCTACTACATATATTATTGAATGGATTGATTAAAATATAACCTAATAACCTAATTTACCTAATAACCTCATAATCTAATAACCTATTTACAGTATATTATATTTAGTCATTATAACCTTAGGAATTAGTTCTTTTCTTTTTTCATACAATTTCTTAAAACACTTATTTATGGTTACTTCGCTTATATTACTGATAGTGTTAACATCTAATTTATTAATGTTGAGATTAAATACAAATGATACAAAATATACTATTCCTGCCGCAATAGCATGAGGCGTGTTTTCCACAATCCAATTATTTTTATCAATCTTTATGGATATAAATACACACAATTTTGTCAATTCTTCGTTCATGTTTAATTTGCTGCAAAATCGGTGTATAAATGATTCAGGCTTCGTTTTACATAAAGCAGTTTTATCATTATTTGTCATTTCTGATTCTAATTCATTAATTATAGATACCGCGTTTTTACATCCTTTGGTAGCACTCGCATCATCTAAATGAAACATCATCGCTATTTCCTTAGCTGTCCGTGGATTATTATTAACCCGACACGCAATGTAAATAGATGCTGCTATAATACCATCTCTGTTAAGTCCACGAAATGTTCTTGTTTCAGACACCTTTTTATGATACCGCATAGCCTCATCTATAATTATTTTAGGTATACCTGAACCTACGGCCATCGCCGATATCCGTGTAAATTCCTCCCATTGGGATTTTTCCTTATAAGGCATTGCTTGCCATTCAGTATATCGTGAAATTTTCTGCATCTCATAATGCGACCTATATGATGATAATACTTTGCATCCAACAGATGACTGTTTTAGCAAAGGATTTACAGGCATCCCACATCTGGTTGGATTACTTGTATTGTTGTCGTCAGCACCATAAAACCTCCATTCAGCATTTGTATCCAATTGATCTTTGTACATAATACCGCATGTTTTATTTGAACATGTTAAATAATGTAATTCGTTGAATAATAACGGTGAACTACATTTATCACATTTTTCTCTTACCTTATCAGTATTGTAAATTTTATTACTTGGGGTATTGTCTGAGAATTGAGTCCACAATTTTTTTTTTTCACTAATAGTTAATCTTATATGTGCTGACATTAATATACGGATATATTGGTTGAATTAAATCAATTTTAAAATATATCCTATATAGTAATTAAGCATAATGGGAAATACACCTCAGGGACCATCAACCACAAAATCAAAAAAAAAAGATTTAAATCAAGTCATTAATTTCATTGCGAGCCATTATATATTAACGCAATCATTTACCGATTTACAATCATTAAATAACGAAAAATATTGCGACGATATGATATTAGTTACAAGCGAAGTATTAAATAAATATTTAACAAAACGAGAGGTTCAACATTTAGAACAGAAACAGCAAAATGGTATAAATATTGACAAAATGGAATCAGATTCTATCATGTATTTAAATAAAAAAGACCTGCATAATATTGATGTTAAAAGACCTATTAGTAAAAAACGGATGTGTGTAGGCATCGCGAAATATTATATTAAGGTGGCACACATCTTTTCGGCTATTACCGCCACAATCAATCCCAGTTATACTTATAAAAATAGTTACGGGACTACCAAACATGTGAAATTTAGCGACAAACATACAATACCAAAGGATGTTGATGTTCGCATTAATAAAGTTAATATTTGTAGCGAACGATTAAATGCACTTGTTAATAATCAAGATTTATCTATGAGCGATTTTACCCAAAATATTAATATTAAACCTAATTTCTGTAAAATGAATAATAATATTACCGAAAGTGAACGAACACATCAAAAAATTAATAAAACCCTAAGTAACGAACCAGGTATTAATCATTTAGAACGCTTATACAACGACATTTATGATTATGAAAATGGGAAATTTGTTTCAATGAGTGCTGATATGAAAAAAGAGTATAATACAGATTTAACTCTTCTTTATAAAGCATTTACAGGCAAGGATGAAATGCCATCATCCGTTACTAAATTTAATCAAATACCACTCCGTGATTTTCAATCCTCACAGGGATGCAAATCGTCTCCTCATTATTACATGCAACAATACACCGGGTCGCCGAAACATAAATTATTCGTTGCATATGCAACTCATACAAAAACAATGATGTATAACACCATTGCTAATAAAGATTTATTGATTGGTATTCTTGATAAACTATTTGTGTTTGCTATTAATCCGCAAACAAAAAAATCCGAAATTACTATCAATCCGGTTCTTACTGATGACATATTAAATGAACTTGTTATTAAAACACAGAAACTTATTGTTAGTTTATATATCACATGTGAAACTGATTTCGTTAAAGGTCTTGAAATATTCGAACAAATTATACAGGAACAGCTTAAACATAAATTAGAACAGAAAATTAATAAATTAGAACAAAACGAATTAATTAATACAAATTTACAGGCTAAATAATTATACTGTCAAAACCTAATAAAAATTTAAAAAAGGATATAGATGCATACAATTTTTTTATACTATCGCTGAGACATAATATGCTTAGGGTTGTTGTAAATTTTTAAATAAATCTAAGCTGTAAATACCTAACGATTTCTTTTTATCTTTTAAAGAGGGAGGTGGATGATTAGATTCAGTTTGTTTTAAAAATAGCGATGGCTCTTTTTTAGCAGGTAATATATTTCCATATCCATCAATTTGAACGTCAGTTTTTTTTTTAATTTCGGTGCGGACATAACCAGGTATCCAATGTTTCCAAGAAATCAAAAGCATATTAGGATTGGTATATTTAACTATAAATCCATTTTGTTGTAATTTGTCGATTAAATACGCAATACACTCACCGTGATTGTATCTTGGTATCCCTAGCATCATTTCAGGGACAATAAACCAACAAAATTGTTCGTTTATGTGTTGTCGTGATGTCATTTTAATTTTTGTATGAATCCTGTTCAATAACTTATTGAATATATATAATTGGGATAAATCGTGTTCTCTTTTCTTCTCATATAAATCGTCCAAATCAATTTGATCACTAAAATTATCCATTTCGCCCAATGAAAAAATATTCGACATATTTATTGTATTAATGTATTTATTATTAATATGTAATAATAACTTATATCTATTATAATTGTGTTAAATATAAGTTATTATAAGTTATTATTAATAAATGACACCCATCAAACATCTCATCTTTTCGGGAGGCGGTCCTAATGTTTTCGTCATGTTTGGAGCACTTTCTTATCTAAAACAAAATGGTTATATTAATATTGATGCAGTTACGTCAGTTGACGGGACCTCCTCCGGTGCTTTATTAGGACTGACCTACATTCTTAATTGTGATGATACAGTAATCGAAGATTATTTTATAGGACGACCTTGGGAAAAAGTATTTGAAATATCTCCTGATATTATGTTTCAGTCTTTCCAAAACAGAGGATTATTTGATGTTGGGGTCATCGAACAAATAATGGAACCTATTATGAAATCGGTGGGGATAGGTATTGATATTACAATGTCTCAGTTGTATATTAAAACTAACATCGAATTTACCGTATATGTTTCCGAATTGAATAATTTTAAATTGTTATCCTTATCACATATTAATGCACCCGATGAGAGGGTTATTGATGTTATTTATAAAAGTTGTGCTATTCCGCCTCTTTTTAAACCAGTGATTGATGGAGATAACTGCTATTTAGATGGGGGTATTTTTGCTAATTACCCCTTAAATTGTTTTTTGAATCGTATTAAGGGGCGCAGTTCAGATCCAAAATTAGATCTTGACCTTAATACTATTTTTGGCATTAAATTGATTTTTGAAGACACTCACCAATATGTAATATCTGAAACATCCAGCATAGCAGAATATTGTTTTTGTGTTATAAAAAAATTAATAATGCAGCGGGCGTTAACAGGCGAACCAAATGATGTTACTATACCAAATGAACTGTTGGTATATAGCAACATAAGCGACTTTGACACTATTAAACAATCAATCGTTTCAGCCGACGAACGAATACATCTAATGAATGAAGGAAAACGCTATGCCTCAGTATTCTATCACTATAAAATGAAACAACTAGATGATGATTCGCAAGAACCATTAAACGTATAGTCTATCATTCAATTGATTTTTTCATATTATACATCATCAATTTTAATTCATCCTTTACCATATTCATCGTATCATCATTCTCCTTATTATTTAAATACTGAACGAATTTATCTCTCATCTCTGGGTATTTATTCTGTTCTTCATCTAACCATTCTTCTATTAACATTTCCTTGTCATCATATAGCGAATCTAATACATTTACCTTACTCTTCAATGTCCAATTACCATCTTCATATATCATTAAATATCTATCCTTCATATTCGAAATGTAAATATTCATATTCTCCGGTTTATGCGGATTAAAATGAATTTTTTCTATCATATCTTTTACACAAAATGTAACCTGTTTAATTGAACTAATATAATCCTTATCTGTTAAGTGTGTTATATCTGTATCTTTATAAGAAAGTAATTGGATATTATTATTCTGAAAAATATTGTTTGTTATATTTGGTACTTTTAACTTTTCCATCAATTTCTCTATTTGTTTTGACTGTTTCTCTATCTGTTCATCCTTTTTATTTAACTGAGTTTGTTGTTGATCCATTTTTTTATTCATTAACCTTACTAATTCCTTCAAATCCTCATCATTGTTCTTTTTACACGTATATTTTATATGATAATACATTGATTGCATGTGCTTAAACGTTTTATCACAATATTTACAAATATGTTTACATTTTGGTTCATTTATAATTTTGGTTTTATGTTTTAACGTTTGTAAATGTTTTTTATAGTTCGAATTATTTGACGTCTTATAATCACACGAAACACATATAAACAAACTCATTGTATTTACTATACACTTTCAGTTTATCTTTATGTTGAATTATTCGTGAATAAAACTACTATTATATTGAGTAATTCGTGAGTTATTCATGAGTAATTCATAAGACTGTATACAGATAATATAAAATATTTTATCAGCATAATCAATATGATAATCTACATACTCAATAATTTGTGTCAATACACGTGAAGTAGTTTTTAAAATAACTTCTTCATGTGTATTTATAGACTCTCGTTCAGTAATACATATGCGAGTAGTTTTTTATAATTTTACACTATTGAAAGTAGTTTTAGTTTAACGTATAAAAAGTAGCGAGAGAGAAAAGACGGATATGAATAAAAGGATTAAAGATATTATATTATATATATATATCAATGGTTGTAATTATTAATCAGATTTCGGATAGAAATGAGTTTGATACAATTTTAAACGAGAATGAAGGAGTAGTAATTTTAAAATTTGGAGCGACATGGTGCAAACCCTGTAAATTAATAACACCGTTTGTATCTAAGATTATAGATACATTGGCTGATAGCTATACAGTATATGATTTAGATATAGACGATAATTTTGAGATATTTGCTTATTTAAAAAGTAAAAGGATGTTGAGCGGGGTTCCATCAATGTTAGCATATAAAAAAGGGAATGTCTCATTTGCGCCAAATGAGTTAGTATCAGGTACAGTTCAAACATCGTATAGAGATTTTTTTATTAGATGTGGAACTTTAACATAAATTTTCTTTTCTACATCTCATAGCTGCATGTATTAATAT
>Ga0209119_1004021_pt1 | contig 12341 bp, 12 predicted proteins | sample COG_03_FD_184747 | JGI IMG/M metagenome (GOLD analysis project Ga0209119, IMG submission 184747) | Pelagic Microbial community sample from North Sea - COGITO 998_met_03 (SPAdes) (version 2) | ecosystem: Environmental > Aquatic > Marine > Neritic zone/Coastal water | place: Helgoland, sampling... | reverse complement strand
CGTCATACTCATGGAAGCACAGACGAATGCTATCGTCGCGGGCCATTTTGTTAAATTTGGATACTCTGTAGAAGTTATAAAAGACTTAAAGTTTTGTAGTACACCCCTACTAAAAACTGCGAAATTTATCGTTTTGGGTCCCAACCATGACGAATCTCCTTACTATGAAAAAATTAAAGGAACCTTAAAAAAAATGGTTCCAGACCGCCTCTTTGAAGAAAGTGGCGCAGAACTTTTAAAATCTGTCAGAGAAAAAGTTCAATCAGACGTTCAAAAACCAAATGCAACACACCCTAGTGATGCTGTGTTGAAAAAGGATAAAAGAGAAAAAGAGGACATAGAACAACTTAAAAAAGTTCCTAAACCTGAAAAAGAAAATGCCCCTAGTACAGATGTTTCTGCTACAACAATTGTAGCTAGCTTAATCACACAATCTGTTTCTTTAGAAATACTTCAAGACTGGAATGCATCCATCTCTAAAGCAACTTTGACTGAAACAAAGTTCCAAACGAATGATGACTTAGTCACACTTATTCAACCTTACCTAGATATTTGTTCTGCACTTGGACATCTCGAAGCTGAGAGAGCCAACCTTTTAGCTCAAGAAGACACGCCTGAGGATGCGAAAACTGAATTACAAAATCAACAAGCATCTTTCAAAAAACCACTAGCCCCAAATAGAGCTATTGCTAAAGCAGAACAATTTGAAAAGCAAGTTGCTGATGCAGCAGCCCAAGGCAAAGATTTTCCTACTCGCAAACTTCCAGCCGGTGAACTTTATGATGAAGTTATTGAGCTAGGATTATTAACAAACAGTTTAATGGCAGAAAGAGCACGTCTTAAATTAAGCTTAGCTAAAACCATTGCTAGAAATTTCTGCAAAGACAAACCCTACCGAATTATGCTTGCTTCTGGTATAGATTGTGACTATTTATTCGGAACACTTTACTTATATCTAAGCTTACTTCGTATTCGCCAAGAAAGGCATGCACCAACCATAAAATCTCTCAAAAATTTAAGAGACATCCTGGAAGAGAAATTTGATGCTTCTGCACCAAAGAAAAGTCGTGGATTATTTGGTGGCAAAAATAAAGAAGAAGAAACAGCTGTTCCTGCTGAATTATCTGAGCAGGAAAAAGAATTAGAAGAAAAAACAATTAGAAATGCATCTTTGCTTTTTGCTCTCGACAATGATCTTAACTTTTTTGAACCTGAATTAGTAAATGGTTTTTGGACTACTTACCAATCTGTTTCACTTGCCTTCATGACTAACAAAGTCAATAACCCTTCATTCTTGAGATACTTTAGAGCGTTTATTCGCTTTGGGTACATGAGTGAACATCCAGCCATGATTTCAAAGGCACAGGCAAACACCATTTTAAATTTATGTGATGAAAGCCAGAATACTTTCAAGCATGAGGCTGGCAGAACTAATATTGCCTATCCTGACGAAGCTCTTCAACAAATGGTTGAGGGCGATATTTCATATAGTTTTGACGAAGACTTAGAATTAAATGGTCAAGGCACAGATAAATACAAATGGGATAAAGCTTCTCGAAAAATTTATTCCTCTGAGTTTAAATGTAATGTGTATTCAAGAGAGGTTTCAAAATGGCAAAAGAAAGTTGATGAGCTACAAGCCAATGTGACATCTGCTGAAACAATGATGTCTGAGCAAGAAAAGGGTAGTAAAGAATATAAGTTACTGCAAAGTAGCGGACGAGAAGCAAAAGCAGAGGTTTCTCGTTTTAGAAAAATTGTTGAGAAACTGGAAGCAAACATCGAAAGCGAACAAGAAACTATCGCTACTCAAAAAGAAAACCTTCAAGGACTCAATTTTAATATTGACTTGAAAGAAATCTGCGCAAATGAATCAAAAACAATTAGAAGGTTTGCAAAGTTATTAGGTAACCTTAAAGAACCTTTTTTCCCATTTCTGTTGAGGGATAACTTTAAACCTGAAGCAAATAATTTATATGACAAGAATGTTATCGCAGATGCCTTAGGTACATTTGAAAAAGATGATCCAACTATCTTTAGCACTGACCTGGCAAATGCTCAAAACCCAAGAAAACAAGTTATGGTAAGGTTTTCTCCAACCTTTATTATTTTACCATGTGTTGGAAGCATGGGGTTCTGTATGGCTCCAAGCAATTCATCGGACTCGGGTAGGTTTGTTCTTCCTTTAATGGGAGGTTCACAGTCTCCACTACCAAGAATGATCATTGATACATGTGCTGACTTTAGATACGATACTGCGAAAGAAAATGCTGGAGTGGACTTAATGACCAGTGATACGATATGTGCAGCCTACGCCAAAGTTAGATGGGATTACCGTAAAAAAGGTAAAGAGTTCAGAGAGAAAGCTGGTATCTATAATGATATGCAAGATAAAAAGAACTTTAAAGTTCACTATCGCCTTTACATCGAAAGCATGGAGGAAAGTGGTAAGAAACTATACTTTAAATGTTATGAAATGTATGAGGGCTTTGTTAAATACGTACCTTTACCAGCTGGTAAACAAAGACTTAAAAAGAACTAATTTAAGTTCTTTTTAAATTAAGAATTATATTTGAGGGTATTTATCTACCCTACGCTGGTGACGTCCACCTTCAAATTCAGTTATCATCCAAGCTTCTACCATTGATAGTAAATCCTGGTGACCAAACTCTTGAGCACCTAAACATAAAACATTAGAGTTATGATGTTTTCTAGTAGTTTCTGCTGTTCTCGTGCTATAAACTAAAGCAGCTCTAATATTTTTCATTTTATTAGCAGCCATACTCATTCCTATACCATTCGTACAACTTAAGATAGCTCTTTCGCATTCTCCACTTTGTACTGCAGAAGCTGCCGGAACACCAAAGTCAGGATAATCACAAGACTCGGAGGAATCTGTTCCGAAATCGACAATTTCATGTCCTTTAGATTTCAAAAACTCAATTAAAACTGGTTTAAAGTCAATTGCTCCATGATCACATGCTAAGGCAACTTTCACGAACTTTCTCCTTGAGAGTATGGTAACCAATCATTGATATACCAATCAACAAAGTTTGGAATTCCAACTTGAATACCTGTTTTTGGTTCATAACCTAAAACTTTTTGAGCAGAACTTATATCTGCATAAGTTTCTGCCACATCACCAGGCTGCATAGGTAAATAGTTTTTAATTGCATTTTTACCTAAACTAGCTTCTAAATAACCTATCATATCTTCTAAGCCTTCAGTTTGGTGATTGCCTAAATTAAAAACTGAATAACGGTCTTCAAGTGGTTTAGTAATTGCACCAACAACACCAGAAACAATATCATCTACATATGTAAAGTCTCGACGCATTTTACCATTATTAAATACATTTATGGCTCTATTATTCAATATAGCATCTGTAAATAACCATAGTGCCATATCAGGTCTTCCCATCGGACCATAAACAGTAAAGAACCTTAGCCCAACTGTTTCAAATTTATATAAATGGCTATAGGTATGAGCCATTAACTCATTCGCTTTTTTTGTCGCTGCATATAAAGAAATAGGTAAATCTACTTGATGATTCTCAGAAAAAGGAATCTCCTTATTTCCACCATAAACACTAGAACTAGAAGCATAAACAAGTCTAGCTGCTCCATAATGCCTACAGCCTTCTAACACATTCAAAAATGCTTCAATATTATTTTGAGTATATGAATGCGGTGCTTCAATGCTATAACGTACACCAGCTTGTGCAGCTAAATTAACGACCACCTCTGGAGAAAATTCTTCAAAAACTTTTAAAGTATCATCTTTTACTGAAAGGTCTACTTTCTTAAAAGTAAAATTAGAATGACTCTCTATTGAACTTAGTCTAAGTTCTTTCAGCTTAGGAGAATAATAATCATTCATTGAATCAATCCCTAAGACATGATGTCCTAAAGACATCAAAACTTGGCTTAAATGACTTCCAATAAAACCTGCAGCTCCAGTAACTATTATTTTCAAAATTAAGCCTTCATTTTAAATTTGGCAATTCCACGATCACTTTTAGATTTAAAATCTTGCAACTCATCATAAAACTCATTGGGCATTGTTGGTGTGATCCCATTTCTGAAATACCGAAAAGCTTCTTTTAACTGAAAGATTTTGTCTTTAGGCCACCCTCTTCTTGATAAACCAATAGAGTTTATGCCAATCATTTTAGCTGGATCACCCTGCACTATTGCATATGGTAAAATATCTTGTCTAATTCCACTTAAACCACTTATCATGACATGTGAGCCTATCTTTGAAAATTGATGGGCTCCTGCATTTCCACTGAAGTTTGCAAAGTCACCTATCTCTACATGACCTGCTAATAAAACCTGATTAGCAATAAAATTAGAGTTGCCTATAATACAATCATGACCAACATGGCTTCCCGTTAAAAAATTATTGTCATTTCCTATTTGAGTGCCTTCTTCAGTTAGATGTCCTCTATGAATTGTAGAAAACTCTCTAAATTTATTTCTTTTACCTACGGTTAATTTACCACCACCCTTATATTTATGGTCTTGAGGTTCGCCTCCCATAATGACATGGCTAGATAAAACATTATAAGCACCGACATGTGTTTCACCTTCTAATATAGAGTAAGCGCCTATTTCGCACCCTTCATCTATACTGACCTGATCACCAATAACGACCCCCACACCAATCTTTACTGAAGGGTGAATCGTACCCATAATTCTAGAACTTTATAAATGAACGTAACTTTTCTCTAAGAGCAGGGAGCTGAGCCAAAGTTCCTGCCATTTTTAACCAATCTTTATGTGGCATTGCAGGAAAACCACTAAACAAACCATTCTCAGGAAGATCTTTTGTCACTCCTGCCATTGGTCCAATTGTTGTTTTTTCACCTACTTTTAAATGATCACCTATTCCAGACTTTGAAGCAAAAATAACATGGTCACCAGTTTTAACACTACCAGCTATACCAACTTGGGAACATATAACATTGTGCTTTCCTAAATAAACACCATGACCTATCTGAACTTGATTGTCTATCTTCGTTCCTTTAGATATAATAGTAGAACCCATAGAAGCTCTGTCGACTGTAGAGTTTGCTCCTATTTCTACATCATCTTCAATTATCACATTACCTATTTGAGGTAACTTATGGCTACCTTCTTCTGTTTGCGTATAGCCAAAACCATCAGAACCGACAACAACACCAGGGTTTAAAATTACATTATCACCAAGAACAGTATTATCTTCGACAACTACATTTGAAAATAATTGTACATTATTTCCAATAACAACATTATTTCCAATTCTCACACCAGACTGGATAAAACATTCTTCACCTACTTTTGAGTTTTCTCCAATATGAACAAATGACTCAACTGTTATTCTCTTTCCTATCGTTGAAGTTTCGCTAATAAAAGACATTTTAGAAATGCCTTTAAATTCAGGTCTAGGGCAAAAATACTCTTTAAGCACTGTAGCAAAAGAAATATAAGGATTTTCTGATATCAAGAAAGCTTTATCACTTTCAGGGGTTTCAATATCCTTAGGAACAATTATAGCGGATGCTTTTGTTGTATCTAAATACTTTAAATATTTTTTAGAACGTATAAAGGCTAGATTACCAGCAACAGCCTGGTCAATACTAGCTACACCATTAAGCATTACTTGAGTATTACCTTTTAGCTCGAGTCCTAACTCGTCAGCTAATTCTTGAACGGGTTTTTGATCAAGCACTAGCTTTTTTCATCTCTAAAATTCTCTAAATAACGAGCCTTGGTATTTAAGGAACGTTCTTCGATGAATTTTACTAAATGTTGAACTTCAGCAAAAGAATATTCTTCATTATCTTTAAAACTCTCAATAATATCAGATAAATTGCCTTTTTTATCCATAAAAAAGACCCTATAAGCCTCTTTTAGAGCAGCAATTGCACCAGGAGATAAAGCGTGACGCCTTAACCCGACTAAATTTAACCCTCTACTTCTAGATGGGTTACCATCTGCCATTATATAAGGAGGGACATCTTGTGTCACTTTTGACATTCCACCAACATAGGACATTTTACCTATTCTACAAAAGTGGTGAATTCCAACCATTCCAGAAGTAGAGACAAAATCGTCTACAACGACATGACCCGTTAGAGCAGAATAAGAACCTAAAATGATATCATTAGCTAAAATACAATCATGAGCGATATGTACATAACTCATAATTAAGTTTCGATCTCCTAAAACTGTCTGGCCACCACCACCTTCGGTTCCACGATTAATTGTAACATATTCTCTAATAATATTTTCGTTACCAATAATAGTTTTAGTTTTTTCACCTTTGAACTTTTTATCTTGAGGTACTCCACCAATAACAGCACCATGATGAATCTCACAGTCATTACCTATTTCAGTAAAACTTAAGATTCTTACATTTTGCCCTATTTCAGTACGGTCTCCGATAATCACATCAGAATCGATCACAGCATAAGGGCCAACAATCACACCTTCACCAAGCTGGGCATCCTCTGCAACAACAGCTGTTGGATGAATTTCAGCCAATTAACTTTTCTCCACAATCATAAATTTTAATTCAGCCTCACAGGCTAATGCTCCTTCAACTGTAGCCCTAGCCTTTACAAGACCCATACTTGGCTTCATTGTTTTTGATTCAACTTCTAAAATAAGCTGATCTCCTGGAACAACACGATGCCTAAATTTAACTTTATCTACACCTGTAAATAAAACTAAACGTTGAGCTTTTGCTCCTTGATTATTATAAATAAATACAGCTCCTGTTTGAGCTAGAGCCTCTATTAAAAGCACTCCAGGCATGATTGGCTCGTCAGGAAAATGACCAACAAAAAAAGGTTCATTTACCGTTACATTCTTTAAGCCGACAACTCTTTCATTTTCGCGATAATCCAAAATTCTATCAACCAATAAAAATGGATAAGCATGAGGTAAAATTTCCTTAATAGAATTAATATTAAGACTAAACTCACCAGATGCTTTACGTAACTCTTGAAGTAATAAATGGTTACAGGAATGTCCAGAATGATGACATACAAAATGTCCTTCAATATCCATTCCAAATAAGTAAAGGTCACCTAATAGATCTAATATTTTATGACTAGCTAATTCGTTATTAATCCTCTGTTTTTCGTCAAGACTATCTAAGTTAACCAATAAGGTATTTTCTTCAGTAGCTCCATCACCTATCCCAGGCATTTCTTTAAGCTTTTCAACTTCGAATTCCCGACAAAAAGTTCTCGCTGGTGCAATATTTTTAAGGAAGCTATCTAAATTATGACTATACTCTACACATTGGTCAGGTAACCCTTCACCACCTAAAACATAAGTGACCTTCAATCCTTTATGAGGGTATACTGTAATATTACCTCCCTTTGAATTAGAAATTGATATAGGTTTAGATACTTTAAAAACCTTTCGATCTTCCTCTTGTTCTACTAATCCTGCATCCAATATTTTCTGACTAAAAACTAAAGCTGAACCATCTGTAGCCGGAGGCTCTGAGTCATTTATTTCTACAATAAAATTGTGAAGGCCAACACCATGTGCTGCAGCTAATAAGTGCTCCACAGTTTCAACACAATCTCCATTTTGTTCTAAAGCAGTCCTAAGAGGTTTTTCAGATAGCTGTTCATAAGAAGCTTTCACTTCTACTACGCCATTCTCTCCTGACTTTTTAAAAATAATACCAGTATTAACTTCTGCAGGTAATAAACGTATCGAAACATCTCTACCGAGATGTAGACTTTTTCCGCCTATTTCTATTGCACTGGCAAGAGTTGTTTGCTTACTTTTCAATCTTACTATTCAATTCTTGACGAAATTTAGCATTTAAATAATCAAGTACAGACTGAGAAATATCCATACCTTCTTTACTGAAATAGACTGTTGCTTCCATCCCTCTAGGACCTGGCATTTCTTTTCTCAAAACCAAATCATAGCCTTCTTCTTTGCCTATTACTTGAATAGCCATTTTAATATCATCAACAACTTTAACTCTATAACGTTCTCTTTGACCATTAAAAAGTTCCTTTACCAATTTACGTTGTACTTCTATTTCAATCTTATTTCTTGTTACTTTCTGTAAAATTTCTTCTTTCTTATCACTTCCTGCAGTCATAAACTCACGTTCTGAACTTCTAATGGATTCTTCCAGTGCTTTGATCTCTGCTTCTTTAGCTCTAACTTGAATTTCTAAAGTTTCTAACAACTTTCCACTTTTCTCGTAATTTTCAATCACTTTCTCTTCATCTATGATACCAATTTTAAGGTCACCAGCAGATAAACTGTGGATCGATAATAGTAAAGAAAGAAGAATAAATTTAAAAGTCATTAAAAGAAACTACCAAAGTTGAAAGAAAATGTTTCTGTTTCGTCGCCATCTTGCTTACGAATCGGTTTTGCAAAGTCCAAAGCAAGAGGAGTAGGCCCAAAAGCAGGAATCATTAAACGAAAACCTATTCCCAGTGAACTTCTTAAGTCATCAAATGAAAAGTCACTCGTTTCAGCAAAGGCATTTCCCATATCGTAAAAGAAAACAGCTCTCAAAGCTTCTTCATTAATAGGAACCGAATATTCAATATTTGCTACTGAAAGAAAATTACCACCAATTTCATCACCATTTTGTTTTGGACTTAAACTACGATTATCGAAACCACGTACAGAACCCATTCCGCCTGCAAAAAATCTCTCAAAAATAGCCACTCTATCTGAGTCACCATATTCACTGACATGCCCTAATTTCATTCGAGCACTCAGAATATGTTTATTATTTTCATCAAAATCAAAAATGGTCTTATAAGTCTTTGCTTCAAATTCTACTTTATAAAAGTCCTGACTTCCACCTACAACTCCTCCTGCTACTGTTAATGAAGGGCTCAACATATAACCAGTCGTAGGAAAGAATCTATTATCCAGTTTATCATAAATCCAATCATTTTTTAAAGAAGAAACCAATCTAGTGCCCTCTTCAATTTGAATGGCGGTTGGAGCTGTTGTTTCTACATCTGATATAGTGTGATTTCTCAAACCATAGGTTATAAAACCTTCTAAATCTTTTATGAATTCTCTACCTAGTCTTAGGTAGAAACCTTCTTGAGCTTCATCATATTCATCTGCAATAGAACTTTCTGTACTATACAAACCAAAACCAAATCTAATTTTTCTATTGAAAACCCAAGGTTCATTAAAATCAATACTAAAACGTCTTGTTTCAGAGCCAGTATTCAAAGTTACAGATAAATTTTGACCATCACCAATATAACTCTCACCAGTAAAAAAACCTTTTGTACCGTGTTTTCTATCACGGTAATCAAAATTTCTCTGAATATACTTAACCTGTCCGAAAATTGATTCCACACTACTAAAACCAACAGCAAAATTAATAGAACCTGTTTCTTTTTCAGTCACTCTCACCAGAATTTCAGCCTTATCAGCTTCTTCTGTTGGTAAAATATCAATATCAATATTCTCAAAAAAGTTTAAATTTCTTAGATTTCTCTTACTTTCATCTATTAGCTTCGTATTAATCCTTTCTAATGGATAAAACTCAAGTTCTCTTCTTATAACAACTTCTCTAGTCTTATCATTACCTTCTATCCTTACATTTTCTAAATAAACTTCTTCACCTTCTTCAATATTTACTTTTAACCTCACATGCGAAGTCCGCTCGTCCATAAAGGAATTAATACGAACCCTAGTAAATACACGACCAATTTCACCATATAATTTTTGAATTTCACTTTCAAGCTGAAGGTTTGTATACTTTAAATATGGCATACCTACTTTTTGGTTTAATTTTTCATAAATACCCTCTTCAGACAGCTTATCACATCCTTCGAAATCAATTGAATCAATGATATATAACCTTCCCTCGTCTATAGTAACATTTAAATACAACCAAGCTTTATTTTCAGAATAAAAACTTTTCCCAGGATTTACTTTTGCATCTAAATAACCTAATGAATGATAATACTCTTGTATCTTATTTAGGTCTAAAGCATAAGTTTCAGCATCATAGACACCTTTACTTAGAAAACGATCCACTTTAATTTCCATAACTTTCAATAACCTTTTCTTAGGCATATGATCATTACCCTGAAAGTTAATGCCACCTATTTTAACTTGAGCATTCTCAGAAATAATAAATTTAAGTTCAACCTTATCTTTATCATTTTCTATATCTAATAGTTCATAGTCTACTTTTGCGAAAAGGTATCCTTTGTCACGGTATACTTTTTCTATTCTCTTTGCATCAGCTTTTACTGTAGCAGCATCAAAACGATCAGAAATAGTAGATCTGATTTCATCTTCAAAATCAGATTCTTTAACTTTAACCAAACCTTCAAAAGTACGTAATAAAATTATTGGTTTTTCTTCTATTAATATCGTGATAAAAATTTCTTCATCTATCACCTTTTCTATCATCTCAACTTTTTTGAACTTCTTCAGTTCATATAGCCTTTTGATATCTTCATTAACAATAAAAGGTTGATATTCATCACCTACTCTCGTTCTAATATTTTTTAATATTAAACGATCACTACTTAAACTATTACCCTCTACTACTATATTTTTAATAGGTATAGCATAAATTTTTGAAGTCCATAAAAAAAGCGCGAGCGCCCAAAGAAAATATCTATGAGCTCTCACGCTTTCTATTTCTAAATAACTTTAGAAAACCTATTCCTTAACGACCCAAACCTTTAGTACAGCATCAATTGAAGCATCTAAATGTACTTTAACTTCAAATACACCAATAGAGCGTAATGCCTTTCCAATTTTTATTGATTTAGGTGAAATATCAAGACCTGACAATTTCAATGCCTTAGCTATTTCTTCTGTCGTGACAGAACCATATAGTTTATCATTTTCATCAGCTTGAACTGCAACAGTACAGTTTGCTTCAGATATTTTAGTTGCTAATTCACGAAGACCAACCAAACGCTTCTCTTCAAGAACAACATATTTTTCGATTTCTTTTTCGATAGATTTCTTATTAGAACGAGTTACAACAACTGCTTTTCCATAAGGAACAAGATAGTTTCTTGCATAGCCAGCTTTAACTTCTACTAATTGGCCAGACTCACCTAAGTGTTCTACGCTCTCTTTCAATAATATGCGCATGATTAATCCTTAAGTGTAGTGCCAATATAAGGTAGAAGACCTAAGTAACGTGCTCTCTTGATAGCTATCATGAGTTGACGTTGGTTTTGAGAACAAAACCCAGTTCTTTTTGAACCAAACATTTTTCCTTGAGGTGTTACATAACGGCCCAAAGTCTTCACTTGCTTATAATCAATATAAGCAACTGTTTTCTTCTTAAGAATAGGGTCTAATCTTCTACGTCTTTTATTAAATCCAGATTTCATTATTTTACCTCTTCTGAAGCAAGTTCTTCAGCAACTGGAGCAGGAACTGCTGCCGCTGCAACCGTCTCTTCTTCTGCTACTTCTTCTTCTTTATTCAAGTTTTCGATGTATTCTTGCAAGTTAAATTCAGGCTCAGGCTTAACGATTAAACATCTTAAGATGTTATCCGAAATATGTACAGCTCTTTCAACTTTAGCTATCTTCTCAGGAGTACATTCAATGTAAGTTAGAATATATGTTGCTTCTCTTACATGATTAATTTCATAAGCTAATGAACGCTCAGCCCAAATATCTAAATGCTTAACTTCAACGTCAAACTTTTTAAATAAATCCTGAAGCATATCAAATGCAGCTTGCTGATCCTCTCTTACAAAGGATTGTGGCAAGACAAACATGCCTTCGTATAGTCTTTTTATCTGTGATTCCATGATCTACTGAAGAAATTTTCCTTAGTTTAATGGCGCTTTTAAGCTAGCTAGCCGATGATAAAGTCGATATGTTGAACATCGCGAGAGATTGGGTGTCTTTGGACTTCGCCAAATTTGACATTTTGCTTACTTCCAGCAATGTTTAGTTCTACGTTTCTAGAAGCTACGTTAGAAAAGTAATCACTTACTTCCTTGCCATCTAAGACAAGTAATTTAACGTCCTGGCCTTTACCATAAACTACTGCAGGAACTTTACCTTCTCTGCGTAATTTCTGGCTGGTTTTTGAACCAGTTTCGTTTCGGATCTCTGCTTTTAAAATGGCTTCCATCTAACTATATCTGAACTTTGTGCTAGTAAAAAAAAAACCGGTCAATTCCTAAAAAAATTTAAGAATCGAGCCGGCTTTTTACGATGCACCACTTAAGGTGCTTTATAAAAAGCTTGGCAACGACCTACTCTCCCATGATAGTACCATCGGCGCAAGAAAGCTTAACTACTGTGTTCGGAATGGGAACAGGTGTTTCCTTTCTGCTATGATCACCAA
>Ga0209119_1004016_pt1 | contig 12349 bp, 7 predicted proteins | sample COG_03_FD_184747 | JGI IMG/M metagenome (GOLD analysis project Ga0209119, IMG submission 184747) | Pelagic Microbial community sample from North Sea - COGITO 998_met_03 (SPAdes) (version 2) | ecosystem: Environmental > Aquatic > Marine > Neritic zone/Coastal water | place: Helgoland, sampling... | reverse complement strand
TATATATATATATATATATATATATATATCATAGTATTATTAGTAATCATAGTAATATCACACGAAAAATATATATATATATTGTTTTTATATACGGATCACTCCATAAAGTCCGAATTTGAAAGTTTGAGAAGTTTAAATGAATGACAGGGTGTTAATAATAAATGGGAGCGAAGCCATCTTGCGAAGTATGCAGATCTATTGGATGTGACTACGACAACCCATTAATTACGTTTACACATATAGGTAAGTATCATAATCGTGTTTATTGTATTAATTGTCTAAGAGATATCATTATTTACAAAAATAAGTTGGATATACATACATAACTTAATTGTGTTATCTACGCGGTATACGGTCAAATAGGGTTTCCGTGTATCGTATTACAATACTAAGTCTGGAATCTCCGGTCAAATAGGATTTCCGTGTGTCGTATTACAGTACTGAGTCTGGAATTTCTATTGGTACGGTCAAACAGGATTTCCGTGTGTCGTATTACAGCACCGAGCCTGGAATCTCCGGTCAAATAGGATTTCCATGTTACGTATTACAGTACTGAGTCTGGAATTTCTATTGGTACGGTCAAATAGGATTTCCGTGTGTCGTATTACAGTACTGAGTCTGGAATTTCTATTGGTACGGTCAAATAGGATTTCCGTGTGTAGTGTAAAAGTGCTGAGTCTGGAAATTCTATTGGTATGGTCAAATATGAATTCTGTGTGTCGTATTACAGACAGTACTGAGTCTGTAATTTCTATTGGTACGGTCAAATAGGATTTCCGTGTGGGTCAGTCAGAGGTGGATTTACATGTTTTTCCGCGTGTTTTTTTTCTTCAGGGGAATCTATTGGTAAAACAGTAGTGAAAATCGAGACATCGTCAGGTGTAACATCGCCAAGAAAATGGTCATTGTTCTCTGACGACCACGAAGATACTGCATCCGAGAGATATTTTGGGATATTAATAGACTTGACGAGCTCCATAATTTTTTTCCTTCGTGGTGGAATAATAATATCATCCTTGGTGATATTTATTCTGTTGGAAGACATTTTGGTGTGCAGAGTTCATAATATAATTTGTACTCCAACAATATTAATTATTGCATATATACATATATACTATAGATAAGAAATTGGCAAGATTGAAAAATACTGGTTTAATTGTGAGTTAGTATTCTTTATTTATATATATTGGTGGAATCCTGGCACACCATGGTTGCCAAATTAGAAAACGATAGCTTTTTCTCGAATAAGTCGGAACAAATCGAATCTTGGAGCGTGCCCACATAGACCGCATGCACGTGTAGTTGCTTGAATGATGCGAGTGTCGGATACGTCTGCGTATTATATACCTGGCCAGAGCGGTAGCAGCAAAGATTGGTCCATCTCGACGACGCGGGGAAGTAGAAGAAATAGTACGGAATTAATCCACAGACAACATGAATTTCGCAGTCGAACACAGGTGTCGGCGTTGCTGACATCATGAGAAGTGTATATCGTACTGTCTTATCGCAGCCCATACTGTTGTATATTGGTAATAATCCAAATAGATCACAAATGCTATAAGTATGGATATCGCAGGAAAAACAGTACCACCACCATGTCCGAAAAATTAAATTCTTAGATGAGCAGCACGTGCAGGCAACTCCGAAAAAAAGAAAATTCTTAGATAAGCTCTGTCAGGCAGGTCCAAAAAAAATAAAAAAATCTTAGATGATATCTGTCAGAAAGCTCAAAAAAAAAAACCATAGATTCAATCACGTAATCTATAGATATAAATAAACAATCTATGCTACCACTATGGCCAATGCGTGTCGGCACTGGGGGAGGGGTATATTAAGGCAAACTAATATATTTATTAAAATTGTAAAAATTATATTGATCTATGGAGCAAAGCCAAGTATCCATAGATATGATTTACGTATATCGAATTACATCTGTATGTAATACAAGGCACGGAAATCCTATTTGACTGTACAAATAGAGATTCCAGACTCAACACTGTAATACGACACATAGAAATCCTATTTGACCGTACAAATAGAGATTCCAGACTCAACACTGTAATACGATACATAGAAATCCTATTTGACCGTACTAATAGAGACTCAGCACTGTAATACGACACACAGAAATCCTATTTGACCGTACAAATAGATATTCCAGACTCAACACTGTAACACTACACATAGAAATCCGCCTCTGGCTGACCGTACAAATATGAATTCCAGACTCAACAATGCAACACGACACATAGAAATCCGCCTCTGGCTGACTGTACAAATATAATTTCCAAACTCAACACTGTAACACGACACATAGTTTGCCCTTAGATATAAACTCAACGAGCAAAAACAATGAAATTTCGGCTGGCGTACGGACTCGTCAGTGCTATCTACGGACGCTTTGCTCCGTGTATAGGACTGTAATATATATAATACCTCTGAGGTTGTCGTTTGACCTGTATCATAATGGTATAATCAACTGTTTATCCATAGATTCAAGCTACCTGCCAGAGCTCAACTGCTTACCTAACATAGTACATTTAAGAATTTTTTATTTTATCGGAGCTGCCGGCCATATTTCATCCAAGGATTTCTTTTTGTAATTTATAGAGTTTGCACTTTTTGCATCTAACACTAGCTTGCTACACTGCGTACAAGACAAATATATATAGAAATAAAACAATTGACTCGTCAACCTCTTTACGGATGCTGTGTGGTATGAAGTGCGGCAAGGACGAAGTGGACGATGATCTGGACTACCTTTGTAATTTTGACGATGATTCGGATTCTACGAAGCCGACGATGTGGAAGAAGAAGTGGAAGAAGAAGAAGAAGATCAAGCCGCATGTCGTCAATACTACAACAGCGCCCAGTGATGCTGCTGCCAGCCAACCCACAAAGAATCTCAAGAGAGCGAAACTCACCGATGCTGCAACAGAGCACATAGCCGCTGCCATCCGTCTTGGCCTGCCAGAGAATTCCAAATATACAACAAGTCTTCTCCGGGTGTATAACAGAAATCGCCAGAGATATCGTCGTCTCATGAGAAAATTTAGGAAACACAAGCTACTGCCCACCGAGATAGGTGACATCGGTGAATTAGCAGTTGCGTTGAGTTTACCACTTCATTTTCGAAGAAATGATTTAGGTAGCATGCATACTCTTGATATTCTACTTGGACCTGAACACACTGTTGAAAAGTGGTTGAAAACTGTTGATAATAACGGGTATGATATCATCCAGGCAAAATTCTCTGATGATGGTACATGTATGCTATCCGGCTTCTTCGAGGTCAAGAACCACAAGAGAACAAAGTTGACGCCTGACCATGTGATGTCAAAGGCAGGCCGCTTTATGACGAATCGCAACGCAATAGCAGATCTAGGAGACATCGAATATGGGATCAAGGTCGGAAGGGACACTGTGCAAACCAAAGATGTATCAATGTTCGCCGAGGAGATTGTGTCAAATTTCCAGACTAATCCGAAATGGTCAGGTACCAACGTAAAGTATCAGGATATCTCTGTCATGGATTTCACCGACACATCCAAATTTTTGTTCGAGGATATGTCTACTGCAGATCTGACGAGGATCGCAAAGGAGGATCATACTAGCAGCGAACCTGTGGCAAAATACGTCGCTCGACCATGGGTCTCTGACAGAGCTGTTCCAACTTACAGACACGTGTTATCTGATGTGCAGAAAGGTGCTTATCGCGATTGTGGCAGTTATCGCGAGATGATGGAACATATGCTCCACATCAACGCGGGTACAGGTGCTGGGAAGACGGCTGCAATATTCGAGCTGATGAAAGACTATCACGTCGGTACGAACAGGTACATGATTGTACTTGACAAGAGAGACGATTACGAACATTTCGTCAATGAGGCATCTACTGTCTTCGGGCGCGAAATATGGGCAACTATGAAAACGCAACTGATCATGGATCGTAGCACACCAGCATCGCCAGACGCAGATATTGTATTTCTCGTCCGTTATTCTGCACAGGCGAGAAATTTCGCCGAGCTCCCCGCCGACCACTTCACCACCGTATTCATTGATGAGGCTCACAAGATGCAGTCGTCGGTGATTGATGGGGACCACACACAGGAGACGCTCTATCGCAAAGAGCTGTTATTAATTCTGAAGACCAAATGCAGTTGCGTGGCAGCTGTTACAGCGACGCCGAAAATGGAGATGATACAATCGGTCCCGGAACAACATATTGTGTGCGTGACACATAAAGAGCTTGTGGCGTGTGGAGCGAACGTGAAGATTTTCGCACAGGTGCTGCGGGTATCCAAAAATGCGAAAACCAGGGCATATCAGCAAGCGCACCGTGTCCTGAAGTCGGGACATATTGTCTCCCTCGTGGTTTCGAACAGTATCGATGGTGCGAATCGATTCCGAGAAGTGGTGAAACAGTTGGATACGAATGTCGACATTTACCAACGTTACGGAGGCCAGAACGGTCAAGGCCACGACGATCTACCGATGAATTTTTCAAAGAAATCAATCATCATCACAATTCAGGAAGATATTCAGGCTACGGATCGTCGACAGATTTCACTGGTATTCCATCTGGATGAGCAGACTGTCACAAGCAGCCTCGAGAAGAATATTCAAGTTATTGGTCGTGGTACGCGTGTATGTCTGGGGAAAATGTACATGGATGTGATGTTCTGCACGACACAGCCTACCGGATTCCCTGTAGGATTACAGCGCGTGCTGTCTGGAATATGTGTCCATGCAGGCTTTGAGAATATTAACGGCATCGGGCTTGATTTTATCAGCGCCAAAACTCCTTGTGAGATGCCTAAGGAAACCGACGGTGAACAGGAGGTGGTCGTCGAAGATGTCGTTGAGGATGATGATGAAGACGTGGCAGCAGATGCATGTCATGTGGATATCACGATCATGCGTGAAGAGCTGCAGAAGGTCTGGGAGATTGTCACTACAGAAATTAAGAAAGATAAGAATGGTGGTGATCGTACATCGCTGCCGTCAACTATCGCACCAGTAGCGCCCCCAATGCCGAAGAAGATGAGCCAGCTTGAGAAACTCTGGAAGGTTGACGAAGTGCTTGTATTGCGTGCCAAAACTGCCAGGCCTGGTGAAATTGTGACGATCAGAACACGTGGTGATGATGCGACGATGGTGTTTGAGGGTACTAAACAACCCATGGGAACATTCCTCAAAAATGTGAAGACCAGTAAGAATGCGAGTCATGTTGAATTGAGAACTCTTGTCCTTGCATCTGACTCGGAATTCAGTCAAGTCTTTAAGACGCTGCTCAGCACGAAGATGAGCCAGGTTGAGAAACTCCGGAAGGTTGACGAAGTGCTTGTATTGCGTGCCAAAACTGCCAAGCCTGGTGAAATTGTGACGATCGGGACTAATGGTGAGGATAAGAAGATGGTGTTTGAGGGTTCTCAACAAAAAATGGGAGTATTCCTCCATGATGTGAAGAGCCGTAAGCATGCGTGTTTTGTTAAATGGAGAGCTCTTGTCCTTGCACCTGACTCGGAATTCAGTCAAGTCTTTAAGACACTGCTCAGCACGAATCTCAATGACAAGACGCAAGAGTGTTTGGAATGGTTGAGAACATTCAAGCGCGCACCTAAATATCAGAGTCTAAATAAGAAATCCCCAAAGGAAAAGGTACGATGCCGACCTGAAAATATTGCCTTCAATTACCTGATGAATAATTACTTCAAGCTTAAAAATCCACGAAAACCGACGCTCTGTGAAGAGTTCAGGGTCTTCCCATTTATTGTGGACAAATTCAACACGCTGAAAGGTACTGCTATCACAGTCACCTCCACGAGCTCATCTTCGTCTTCGTCTTTATCTTCAATCTAAATAAAATTACTTTATTATTTATTCAATAGAGGTTCCAGACTCCACGCTGTAATACGACGCACAGAAATCCTCCTCTGGCTGACCGGAGATTCCAGACACAACACTGTAACGCGACACATAGAAATCCTATTTTACTGTATAAATAGAAATTCCAGACTCAACATTGTAATACAGGACACGGAAATCCTATTTGACCGGAGATTCCAGACTCAATACTGTAATACGACACATAGAAATCCTATTTGACCGTACAAATAGAGATTCCAGACTCAACACTGTAATACGACACATAGAAATCCTATTTGACCGTACAAATAGAAATTCCAGACTCAACATTGTAATACAGGACACGGAAATCCTATTTGACCGGAGATTCCAGACTCAATACTGTAATACGCCACATAGAAATCCTATTTGACCGTACAAATAGAGATTCCAGACTCAGCACTGTAATATAGGACACGGAAATCCTATTTGACCGTACAAATATAGATTCCATACTCAACACTGTAATACAAGACACGGAAATCCTATTCGACCGGAGATTCCAGACTCAATACTGTAATACGACACATAGAAATCCTATTTGACCGTACAAATAGTGATTCCAGACTCAACACTGTAATACGACACATAGAAATCCTATTTGACCGTACAAATATAGATTCCAGACTCAACACGTGCTGAGTCTTAAATCATATCACTACAGTCTCTCTTCTTGTACCTACCTTCTTCATAAACGTATATAAAAATCATGTAATGCTTTTTTTCTTCAATATTATTGATGTTTTGACAAATTTCATCTACTATACATAATAATAAAACCAAGAGTGTATTATAAATATATTATACAACCAACAACACGCATCATGTCGAGTTTTGCAAATACGATTTTGACAAAAATATTTCAGTCGTACCCGCAAGTCAATGTAATTCGATCAAATCCTGCAACCCTTCCAACAGTACTGACACGCGAGCTGTTGCTATCTGACGTTCAATTCGGATATGTTTGTGCTATCAAAGCTGATGGTGATAGAGCATTACTCTTCATCATCGACATCGGAGACGTTAAGCATATCTTTTTGTATGATCGAAAAAATAATGTGACGATCTTAGATTCAAGCCTGGCAAAGAAAGTACACATCTCTACATTTCTTCTGGACGTGGAAGCAGCCAATGTTACACTTTTCGATGTTGAAATTATTGAGAACGATATCTTGATTTTTGATGCTCTCTGTATCGATAATGAGATCATCATCAACGCCTGTTACCTCACAAGACATGGGATGCTTACTACGTACTGTCAGAATCAGCATCAACCAGAAATTGAAATACCAAAAAGCGTGATGTATTGGAGGACTGGCCGTGATTATTTCTATATCATGGACCGGATCGTCATGCCAAAACCTATTTTCCCGACATCGGAATTGAACGAGCTGTGGTCACAATATCCCAGATCCGAAGGCATTATTTTTACAAAACTTCAAACTCGCTACACGCCCTTCAGATACTCTCTTAAAAATACTTTGAAGTGGAAGAAACCTAAACGCATATCTATCGATTTTCTGATTTCTTCCAAATCTCAAGGGGTGATCTCCACGATCATGGATGACAAACTCACAATATACACATCTTCAACAGAAGGCAATGTAAGTTTGTCCGTCCTAGCAGACAAGAAACGGAACATCACGCTATGTCGAGGCCATGTTACACAACCAGAGAGATATGATGGCACAATCGGCGAATTCGTATTTCGGAATGGCGTATGGCGAATGATCGGACTTCGCACAGATAAGACCACGCCAAACAGCCTGGAGACAGCTTTGTCTACACTTGGCACGCTCGTCGACCCTGTGACAATTCAGGAGTTGATCACATATCTCTGTTGATTATCTACATAATTCAAGAAAATGATTCATCAGTTGTTCGTGCAATTCTATATTAAATAAATACATATGATTTTACTGTGGATTCCTCCTCTCGTCAAAATTACTTGTGGGCCACCCACAACGTAACCAATTTCATGAAGGGTTGACAAGAATAAAGGTATTTTATCATGGCTCCTGGTTGTTGCCTGTGTAGAACATATATGGTGTTGATACATACATCGCTATCACAGCAGTTTCACGTTATTGGATGATATATGTCCTGAAATTTCTTAAACACCTTCAGCATTTGTTTGTTAGATGTAAAATAAAATGAACAAAAAAATAATATTGATAGGTATATTTGTTTTTTTACTCATTTCTATGATATTATCAATATCTTCTCTGATATTGGTTACAACACGTAATACTGAGAGTGTTACTGAATCTAAGGCATTAATTACTGACGAGCATGGTGCAGACAAGGATGCAAAGGATGATGACTTTCTATCAAATAATATTAGTTCATGTACCCCTGTAAAATCCTATTGTTTTGGAGTAATTCGCGAAAATGAAGCACGTGTATTGTTTGACTATGTTTTACCTACTGGTAACATACATGTTATTACTAGTGTTAGTATAACATCTACAGATTGTGCTGGTTTCAATCTTGTAGTCGAAACTAACGAAGAAATTCCTTATTTCGCCTTTTCTGTAACAAATAATTTTATTTAAAATTGTCCATGTATATAAATAAATAATAAATAATTTATGCTGTAGTGCTCACTTTTTCCTATGCCTGTTTAAGATGAACAAACATATTTATTCTCCTGGGATGCTAGAACGATAGTAAGTCAGGTCCAGGAGGATACACCACTGGACGATTTTGCAATATTATTCGATCCATCATAGCTGACAAATAAATACACACCTAATTTGACTTTTTCCCTTTTTTTGTGAATTATGTTCTGTGAAATCGCATGATCTGGAACTAAAATAATTACTAGACCAGGTTCCCGCTAGAAAAAACATTAATACGCATGTTGGTCCCTGTCGCAGGTAATCTAGCTTCATCGTAGGTGAGGCTCGCCGTAAACAGAACTCTGTAGAGCTTTTCTTTTCCCGCCTTTATAAAAAAAATCTGAAAAAGAAAGAAAAATATGCGTGAGTTTTTTCGACTTTAAAAAGAAAACCCCAAACGGAACATGTCGAAGCGAGTCACATCGGCCGCCTTCCACAAACTACCACGTCCTATAGCACAGTATTCGATACGTGCCGCCCAGCGTTCGCAAAGATCAAAAAAACAGAAAAAAGTCCAGTCAAAAATCGACCCACCGATGGTCATCTCTGCCCAGAACCGCCCTGCTCAGCGAGCTCCTCCTAGAAACAACAACAAAGAAAAGATAATGCTCAGACCACCACCCCGTATTCCGCCACGACGAAAAGTGGGAACTGGGGCATCGAGTGCTTCCAACTCTATCGCTCGTCGTACTGAGTTTACCAAGCCTACACCAGCACAGGCGAAGAAACGAATGCATACATTCTCAACTCAGCCTCGGAGGAGACTTCTGAAGAAGCCCGTGGATGTGTAGAAAGAAAAGAAAAAAAAATCTCCTTCCTTCTTTTCACTCTTTCCTCTTCCCATATATATAAAAAGTAATCATGTCCTTCTTCACGACCGACCCGAATATTTCAATTTTCGGGATCCGGCTGGAACTGAACGGTACCACTTCGAATCAGGTGATCTATATCGGAAGAAAAGAATTTTCAAGGGTATATCCTCCGGGACGTATTATCAGTGGTGAAGCTCTCGATTTCGTATGCAATTTATCAGTGACTGCAGATGGTGTGAATATTCCCACCACATCCGGAGAATTTGTACTAATTTCTGGAAATGTATGGGAATGTTTTATCGCAGGGGTTAGCCTAGGATCCTTTAATGCACTCACAGATATTTTTCAGGATATTTCGATTTTCACGATCGATGGCCAGATCGTCAGTAAGAACATTACGTATAATATCGGGAACTCCCCTAGCCTATATGTATTTCCTACAACGTTCACTACTACGGCCACAACTGCATTTGATCTGGAGGCAGGAATTCCTATGTCCGCAGCAATCTCTGAACCTGCAACCACTCAGTTTTTTCAGTACTCGTATCTATTTCCGCAGATCGCGGAGGATGTTGTGGGCATTTATGACATTCCCACATATCGATATATGTCTGTGCGGATGTTTCCCAATGCGGACAGTTTTTCCCTGGAGTCCAATTTGTACTTGAGACCAACCCAATCCGTGATGAGTACCCAAGTCATATCCTCTCTAGACCCATCCACCGATGGTCCCCCTAATCGATATGTACCCAATATCGTGTCTAATCGCGATATTGGGTACTACTCTATGTGTTCTTTGAGCACTAGCGTGGGAGAATACCAGTTTGTAGCTTCCAGTGACAAGATCGTTTACAAGTTCGCGTCTTCCCGGAAGTATCTTCCTGTATTATTCCCAACAGACATTTATAATTATCAGAAAGCATATGCTCTGGAAGAGATGCCTCTGCTCTCTAATCTGGAGAACATGTGCTTGACAGTCATGCAAGTGGCAGGACGGATTATTTTGAGTTTGGTATCTGCCGTCGGATCGGACACTCACATTTTCTGTTTTTATCTCAAACTGGTGGATGGTATGATCGTTCCCGAAACTCGGAGGCGGTACAGGTCGACCAACAATCCATTTTTTTCCCGCGATCGTGAGGACCAACTGTCGGTTTCAACATTAACATCTCCTGCATGTAAAATTGTCCTACCCAATGTGGTAGTCTTGTCACAAGGCGGTGCCGCCGACTCGACTGTGGTTCCTTACTATGCAGGGACTCTTTCTCTCCTGGTGTTTGCTATACGTAGTTCCACCTCAGATATCAATATTTTTCAATGTATTTATGACGAGGATCAGTCATTTATACGCTCTATTTCGTCGGAAGTGCGCCGTACGCTGTTGGCGCCGATCTCTACAATGGAGTACCCATTTGTATTATCGAATCTTGTGTCGATTCAGGGCTACAAGATGGCGAGGAGCGACGGGGGAGGGGGAGGGGAGGTTTTTGAGGACTATATGGTGTCTCTAGTCTCTCCCATCAATGACCTCACAGGACAGTTCATTGTACTGTCCACAACTACGGCTTCTGCCCGTGGTGTGCATTTTTCCGGTAGTGTGACTGTGGATTCTACCACGACCTCTGTCCTGCTCACGGATCTGGAGAACGCGCCGCTTCCAGTAGCCTATAATAACGGACTCCTCCCAGGTAGCGACGAACTTCATAACCTAGCGGGAACCCTACTATCATACTCTCCAGGCACGTGTATTTCCTCCACCAACCATTTCTCCACGGGTCATTTTTTTGTGTATCAGGACGGGTTAACCCAGACAGCCAGTACGCCCACCCGCATGCATGTCTCCCGTCAACACCAGCCAACTTTCAACCAGGGGACTGACGGGACACTGTATATTAATTTTATGGGAGGTGATATTAGAGATGCAAGCGGGAGTACAGTGATCTCCAAGCAGAACCGTCCGTTCAATCTACAGTGTGAGATGACGTACACGGCGATGAGTGCTGTCCGTGATACAACTAGATTCACGGTCAAAGATATACTCACTACTGGTCTGGAAATCAGCATCTTCAATGGACTGATCCTCTCTCTTGTAGTGCCCGGTCAGACAGTAACGGAGACGTATGACCTTACCGGTCTCACTACTCTTTTACAGTTAAGTACAATTACCATAAACTCGTCGATTGTGCGCCTTGGTTTCCCGGAAGAAGAAGAAAATGATATCCAAGTCTACCAGTCCCTCATCACCTCACTCCAGACAACACCACTGACTGTGACTGCTACTGCCCCCTACCCTCTGGTCCGGTTCTCAGGCGACCGTAATGTAGGGTCCACGCTCCCTGCTGCTGTGGACGTGGCCAACACTGAAGCGGGCACCGCCGTCTTGCCATCGGACTTTTCGCAGTATAATCTCGATTACAATACCAGTTTCACCACGATGTTCTCAGTGAACACACCTCTCTCCATGTTGGCGAATACAGCAATGCTATTTAGCCATACCATCAGCCCCACGAATCAACTACGAGTAGCTCTCATCAAGACAACCTCCACCAATATTCCAACGCTACAAGTTACTACGCACTCGTACAGTACAGAAATTCCCATCCCACCTAACATCACAGGGAGTAATTCGGCCTATATTGAGGCATCTTTACAGAATGCCTCCGCTCCGGTTAATAACGTTTTCTCGTACACTGCCTTCGACGAAAGTTCGCTGGCCTCGTATGGGACTATTGATGGACAGTATATAATGGTAAATGACTCTAGCGGGATATCATTTTTCCCGGCAGCCTACTCGCAGATGACCGCCACCTGTACCGTGGATGTGTTTGTCTCAGGAGGGTCATTGGACCGGTCTTTCATGGTCAATGTCGACGTCGTTCCGGACACTGGGGCACAAGTCCCTACGCAGACTATTACCATATCCCCAGATGCTGCAGGCTATGCTGTGGTATCTTTTTCCTTTACACCCACCATTTACGGGGCAACTTCGTACAATAATTATGTGAT
>Ga0209119_1004013_pt1 | contig 12362 bp, 11 predicted proteins | sample COG_03_FD_184747 | JGI IMG/M metagenome (GOLD analysis project Ga0209119, IMG submission 184747) | Pelagic Microbial community sample from North Sea - COGITO 998_met_03 (SPAdes) (version 2) | ecosystem: Environmental > Aquatic > Marine > Neritic zone/Coastal water | place: Helgoland, sampling... | reverse complement strand
ATGCACAAACTCGTATGGATGCGGAACCTTTGCAGTAGTCGTAATATACTTCGCTCGCTTAGCCAGTTCAGAGTCATCAGTAATAATCATGCCTCCGCCACCTGTCGTAATCACCTTATTTCCATTGAAACTAAGTGTCGCCATTGAGGCAAAAGTACCTGTATGCCGTCCACCTACATAACTACCCAAGGACTCAGCAGCATCCTCTATTAAAGCAATTTCCCAATCAGCACAAATCTCAGCAATTTCAGCTATTCGACAGGGAAATCCAAAAGTATGCATGGGGACACAAGCAGATATTTTTTTACCTGAGGTTTTATTGAACGTTCCATTCGCCCTTTTCTCAGCATTTCTCTCTAGGAAACGTTTCAATGCAGCTGGGCTAAGGCCCATCGTGTCAAGGTCTACATCGATGAAAAGTGGTTTAGCACCTGCGTAACTAATAGCATTACACGTGGCAATAAAAGTAAGGGCCTGAGATATCACCTCGTCTCCAGGTTTGACCCCTGCAAGCTTAATTGCCACATGAAGAGCGGCAGTCCCATTAACCGTGGCTACCGCATACTTAGACCCTGTGAATTCGGCTACTTTTTTTTCGAATTTGGTTACCTTTTCACCAACTGAAGACACAAAATTAGAATCGACACAATCGACAAGGTATTGCCGCTCGTTGCCTTCAAACACCGGACGATGCAAGGGGATAATACCCCTTCCAAAGATAAGCTTTGCTTGCTCTACAAAATCCTTAAAAACTTCTTTGGTCATAATACGTTAAGCCTCCCGGCGTTAATTTTAGAAATAATAGAGCATTAATTGAGCTATGCTACGCATTATAATCACCCCAGTAAATTAAGGTCAATTTTAAGTAGGATTTTATGGTGCACTAAACGAAGGAGATCATCATCAAATAAGACTACTGAGGCGCTTACCGTCAAAGATAGAAATTTACCACCCAAGGTCCTTGAAAAAATACTTGCGGGGGACCATTCCTTGTATGATACTCGTCAAACAGTCTCTTATCATATTATGAATACTACCTAGCTCAACGCCAGACGCAGTAGCACATACAAGCCCATTTATTTCCAATCCTAGGTGTTGGATTCAAATGCACTCCACCAATCAATTCAGATCCTTGAATGAATTGGAAGGCAGTCTATCGCTTCTTCTGACTACGGAATTATTCCATACAAACGATATCTTAATAATTACCTCTTACTTACCCTACCAACTGAGGTGTGGGATTATTTCCTAGTAATCATTTCACTTAATCTTCATGATCTCCACCATCCGCGCATTTACCGTGTGCACGTCAAATCTCTCTTCAGCTATTTTACGGCTCGCCAATCCCATTTGCCTCATCTGCTCAGGATGCTTAATAAACCAAATCATTTTTTTAGCTAAGGATTCTGCGTCAGCTACTGGTATCAAAAAACCATTCACACCCTCCACAACTGTCTCACGACACCCCGGAACAACTGTGGTGATTACACTCCGACCCATTGCCATGGCTTCAATCGAACTTCGCGGCAATCCTTCATGATAAGAAGCCAAAACATAAACATGAGCAGCTTCAATGAATGGACGAACATCTGGAGCACTGCCTTTATAGTCAATTACACCATCAGCAACCCATTGAGCAACTTCGTCAGAAGGAATCCCGTCTGGTGAAGTGTCTGTTGGACCTACTAAAACAAAACGGGTATTCGGAAAGTGTGTTTTAACTATGCCCGCTGCTCGTGCATATTCACGCAGTCCCTTCTCCCCTAGCAAGCGCGCCACACATAAAAAAACAAGGTTATCATTATTTTCTGGCAAGCTAGTCAAACCAAATCGCGAAACATCTACACCTGACCCATCCACCACAAAGCTTTTATTTTCAGCCACAATCCCGAGTGAAATAAATGTCTCACGATTATTCTGGTTCTGAAAAATAACTGCTTGAGCTCGTGCTAAAGCAATTTTATATAAAAAAGAGACTACCTTAGTTAAAAGTTTACGTTTACGGCTTGTGCCTTGAAAAGCAAACCCTAGCCCTGTTATCAACGCAAAGAATTGAATGCGACACAAACGTGCAGCTAGTCCACCCCAAATGACTGGCTTGATGGTGTAAGCCAATATAAAACTAGGACTTTCTTGGTTAAACAAATGAAATAAAGACCAAAATGTTTTTAAGTCAGCAAATAACGATAAGCCATTACGTTGAAAAGGGATTGCTTTATGCCGAATATTTTTAGTTGAAAACTCAACTATTAGATCATCAGGCAATGGCGATGACACAGTTAATACATCCACAGCTTTAGCTTCGATCGCCTTGATCAATTCACCACGAAAGTTAACTAACGATCTTGGCTCCACACCAATAACCAATGCATTACGTTGCTCCTCAATATTCAAATTTACAATCTCTCATCCGTATCTTTAAAAATGCCTTTCACGTCAAAAAGACCTAGTTTTTCGCTTTTGCTGGCTCAGGTAAACAACCATAGTAAGAATTATCCAAATAGGTATTCTCCTCAAAATATCACCGCCAAATAGATATATCGCAAAAGAAGCTAGGGCTCCCATTAACCATGGATTAAAATATGCACGTTTAATAAAACCTGCAAATAGCTGTGCAACGAGTATAATCCCGGGCAAGCCGGCTTGAAGTCCTAGGGTAAGAAATGAATTATGTGCATCGCTGAACTTACCCATCTCATCTAATCCTAAGATATGTGGTCCGGGGCCGTATCCTACCAAGGGACTCTCAAGAAACAGTCTGAAACCCTCTGCATAGAGAAAAAAACGAGCACCTCCGCCATCTATGTCATTAAAAAGATTAAAGAGCTGTTGCAATTGGGGACTAAAAATGACGTAAATAACTGTGGACAGAAATAAAAGCATGGTGGCCACTTTAGTGACTCGGCCAAAGATGGACGTCAACAGCGTTATACACAACGCAACAGATATACCTAGGATAACTCCAATCATTGCTTTAGAGGAACCACTTTCAAAAGCCATGAGGCAAAGGAGAGGAAAAGAACCAATAATAAAAGCCTTGCTAGCAATGGTGACTCTGCTTTTCCAGAAAGCTAAACCAACAAAAGGCAACACGCATGTTATCATCGAAATTTGATGCAGATTATCAACTAAGGGGGCGAAATAGTCATAGTACTTAAGTTGAAAACCAAATAATGATGGTGTAAAAAGGCTTGTAATGTATAAGATAATTAGTATGGAAACCAAGTACTTATATACTTTGAAAAAGAATTCTAATGGGCCTTGATTTCCAAAAACTCTGATATCTCCCAGTATCATGAACAAAAGCGTAATAAATATATACGAAAACAGATCAAAGGCTGCTGTTTCGAGAGTTCCTTGCACGCCATTTAAGTAAATGAAGTGGTAACATGCTCCAATAAATGAAATTACAATAAATGGAATCCAAAACCCAGTAATTATAAATCTCGTGTTATCAATACGCAGAGTAAAACGACCTATAAGAAAAAAACTTAAGATTGCAGTTAATAGACAAAGTTCACCTACCCCTAAAATTCCAAATCTTAACGCAGTGAAAGGGCTAATTATTATTCCAAATAGTAACAACCAACGGACTATCAAAAACGAAGGTAATCGAGGGTTATTATCAAGATTTACGATTACTGATGAGCTCAAGCGCGAGACACCTCATCGATAATTTTCTCAAGAAGCGCCTGTGGTGCATTCAACGCCACTTCATGCCATGAACCGTCTCTGCTATAAAAACCTCCAGCCTCTAAGATGAATGTATGAGAAAAACCATAAGACACCTCAAGAATAACTGGTAAACCTGTTCTTGGATCAGTGATTATATCAAACCCAGCGCAGTCAGAACCCATGACTTCAGCCGCGTGAAATGCGATATCGATAATCTTCTTAGTAACAAGAGAATGGTCATAAAAAAGATCGCCGCTACCAGATGCACGAAAATCTTCTTTTCTTACACCTCGGCAAAAAAAAGAAAGTTTATCTCCCACAACAACAATCTTTAAATCATATGGTACCTTTGGGATGAATTCTTGCAGATATACATAACCACTTTCATTCATTCTTTGACCCGCCTGCTTTTTTGAGAAAAAGAATTCTGGAGCTCTCTTTACCCTTTGTAGAAATTGACTCCATGATTTAGTTGACCCCAGATTAGAACTCACCTTAAAAAGCAAACTTGGCTTACTATTAAAGCCGCTTTTAAACATTTTTTTTGAGTAAGATCGCAATTCCGAAATACCTTTAATAAGCTTAACATTGTGAGCTCCGGAACCAGCTCGCAACTTCGCGACTACAGGAAAAACCGATTTGGAGCTGATCCAGTCTTCCACTGCACCTTCACTGTGAAGAGAATAATTAGTGGGAGTCGGAAGGCCAAGCGCACCTAAAAGATAAGATTGAGCAATCTTATCGTCGAAATGATCAGCGTCCGAATTATCTGGATATACACGACAACCAGCAGCTTTGAGAGAGTTCAAAATATTACGAGCAAAAATCATTTCCTGGTGCGAATAATGGCTGAAATGCCAGAGGACGATGTCGTACTTAACTAATTTTTCATAGGCATTGTACTCCCGCCAGTCAATTAAGCAGTAAGGAATATTTTTATCTTTGCAATAATCTAGCCAAGTATGACTCCATGAAGTCGAATGATTATCATGGAAATCGCACTTTACTACAGCAACACTCGGGGTCTTCATAAATCACTCCTAAAGATCTTTAGTTTTTCTAAAAACTCTGAACTGTAGCGTTTAGCATTTCGTCTGGCATTAAATATCATAAGCACGGAACTCCAAGTTAACCTACTAATATACCACCTCAAATTTCGTAACTTCTTCCGATTGTCAATGTAGGCGCCTATAGCTGCAGCTCTCTCCGAATTGTATTTTTCAGTACCCGCCGTGTCGACTAAGGAATTAATAAAGGTAATATTATCGTTTACCACTTGCTCCCCAACCAATACATTATCGTCACCCAAATAAATAGGAGTGAGACCTGCTGACATAATCTCACCCAACTGCAATTCTAAAGTAGCAATTGCTCCAGTCTTATTTGCTTCAGATAGTTTGATCAGCGGTGCCTCCCTATCTTTTGGAGTATAAACATCGTCAAAAAGGCAATTGCCCAGACTATAGAAGATTTCAGAATTTCCCACTCGCTCGTGAGCTTGGATGACATGAGGATGATGCCCATAATAGATATAACTACCATTCTTAGCCAAACCTCTTGCAAAAAAAACGTCATCAGAACTTGGCATATGAACATGCTCAAGCCCAGAGTGGACTGCAACTATATTAAAATATCCGTATCGTCTATTTTCTTCGATATTTTGCAGTACCGCCTCTGGATCTAAATAATTTAACCCTTTTTCCTTCCTACTACCAATAGGGGAGGGGTTAGTGTTATGGGAGCAATATCCGTGCAAGGCTAGTTTTTCACCTTTAATCTCAATTCTTAATTGCTTATCTTCTACACCAAACCACCCAATTCCAACTTCATCCAGCAGGTGTGTAGTAAAATGATAAGCACTCTTTCCAAAATCACCCATGTGATTATTAGCAAGAGTTACATGTGTTATTCCCAACCAGGTCAGTAAATCAATATTAAGACTATCGGCCTTTATCACAGCTGACTTTCCACGAATTGGTGTTTGATTTTCGACAAACGGCGTCTCGAGATTACCGATAACTAAATCAAAGCGAGAAAGATATAAACGAAGGTTTGAGAGCTGACTATACAGGTCATTATTATTATTCAGGCAGAAACGACCAAAAAACGCGATATCTCCTAATAATGCAATTTTTATAATTAGCGAGCCTCCTCCAAACCTTAGATTGTTAAGTTATCAATTTATTGTTTTAACTTACAAACGTATACGATATTGAATGCAAAATACTTAAAAGTATTTATTCTTGAAAAAAAAGATTCTAGTGGCGAAAGCAAAAAAATTGGTAATAATTTAAACTGATCAAAAGAGGGAATGATACCTACATGATAGGTGTCAATGATATTCAAACCGTTTTCATCACACAAGAGCTTAACTTCGCTATTTTTCATAGAGCTCATCGAATCTTTTCTTCTAATAAGTCTCGCAAGACTGTAAAGACTACTAGTATGGTTTTTGTGATTGTTAAAAATCAGAATCCCATCATCCTTCAAATGTTTTACCAAAACTTGCATACTACTATTCCGTAACTCATGCTGGGCATTTGGAAAGAAGCGAAATGCTGTTATCAAATTATATGTGTTATCACCCAATACATCTTTTTTTGTTATGTCTTCGCATATAAGCTGAGTACCAGCTGGTGTTGATTCTCCTGCTATATCCAACATACTTTCAGACAAATCTACGCCAGTAATTTCTTTTGAATGCTTTGACATAAAGTTGAGAACACGTCCACTGCCACATGCGAAATCTAAATAATGACCAACACCATCATCTGAAAAGTTTTTCTTTACTATTTCATCAAGTATTATTTTCTCCTTGTTCCATATCATGGCTCGGTATTTATTATTTTGGAATTGCTGATGATATGACTGCGCTTTATCATTGCCTAAATGCGAAGTTCTATAGTCTTTAATCTCTTTCATTTTTCACCTTTGCATCTACTGATTTAGTAGATTGATTAAATTTCCCCCACGAATGGTGACCGTATAGTAGTAACACTTTTTTTATCCAGTGATGACTATTCTTTCTTTCTCGTAATTTATTATGGTAAAATATCCTTAAGTATTCAAAAAATTCACTTTCGTTACAATTGGGATCACTACAAACTCCAAAATAGGCATCTATAAATAACTTTGCCGTATTATCGACATCATGTCGAAAAATATATTTGTAAATTGGTTTTGAAAAAAGATTGTTTATAAACCACGCTATATCAAAATATCTCGTTCCATATGTGGCTTTCCCCCCGTGCATACTGGTCATCTGCCAATCTATTATTGCCAATGCACCAGGACTATCATCAATTGTGCATACATTTTCCACACTAAAATCACCATGCATAAATATTTTATTACCAGAAAAATCTATATCTTCATCTATAACTATTTTCATATCATCTGGAAGATTCATGTGATTATGAATAGAGGCCAACGACAAACCTGTTTTTATTATCATATTGTGGTAATAATTTTTACTACCGCTTAAATTCCTTATTCCTCTAAGACCGTGAATTCTTTCCAAAACAATTATTCCGTTTTCCTCATCATAATCATATACTTTTGGGACACGAAACAAATCGTACTTTTCGGATATAGATCTACCCATAATCATTTTTGCCAACTCGATTCTTGCCAACTCAGGGATTGTTGTTTTCACAACTGTATCTTTATTTACAACTACATTAGTGTTTGCAATATGATTTCTCATGATTTTCTCAACAAAGCTCTCACTTTATTTGCCACCAGACGCCAATCACTAATATTAAGCAATAAGCAATCTTGAAATTTTAACCCTGTCCGTTTGATAAAAAATATATACAATAAAAACGAACTTAGGGTATACCCTAGGACAGCACCAATACTAGCACCAACAAGTCCATGATTAGGCACTAGAAGAGCATATGCAAAAATATTGACAACCAGTCCCAAAAAAACACTCAGTGAGGCAATTCCTGGAGAATTAATCCCTAGAAAATATGGTACATATATTTTTGACACACACCGGAAAAAGACACCTATAGTCAATATTTTTATAATAAAAATAGCCTCAGAGAATTGAGAAGGATAAATTAGATTTATAAAGGGTTCAGATAGAAGATATATCAATATCAGTAAAATGGCACATATCAAAGCAGTAAAACGTGAACTCCGTGCAATGAGTTCAGCTTCACCCCCCTTAGAAGATGCGGCTTTTGGCGCCAACAAAACATGCATTGTTTCAGGTATGATCATAATTCTTGAAATTAGCTGTAACGCCAAACTAAAAACTCCAACACTTTCTTTTGGCATAAAAAGTCCAAGTATCAACACTCCAATATGAGTGTTCGTAGTATTACTCAATCTTCCTAGGTAATACTTCAATCCATACTTAAACATTTTCATTAATTTTTTTCTTTTTATGCGGACTAATTTTAGATCATACTTTTCCTTAAATTTATACAATGCTAAACATATCACAATGAAACCAGAAATTATTAATGCTAATAAAGCCCCTCGAACACCCATGGAAAATACAAAAACAAACAATATATTCAATAAAGATAGAAGTACTGCCTGAATAACAGTCAATCTAGCATACAACTTGAAATCCTGAATCGCAGAAAATAATTGAATATATACTGCAGAGAAAAGGGTCGCAGGGATACTCACCAAAGAGAAATAAAGCTCGGTGTTTCCAGCTTTACTGAACAAAGGAATTGGAAATTGCAGGAGTAAAACCCCTGCTATAATGGCAGTAACTGAACCGATTCCGCCATAAATAGCCGTATATAGTACACTTTCAGAGACAGTGAAATAACCTGATGCAAGCAAATATGAACTGGCTACATCGCATCCAACTACGAACACGATACTTAACAACGATGCATACATTATACTAATAGCATAAGAGCCCAAACCACCGGCCCCTAATTGCCATGCCAAAAAGATTTGTGTCAGAATTGCAATCAACAAAGTCACAACTTTTGCTATAGTTAGGCTACTTAATTGTTTAAGAACCATATTTACAACAATATAAAACTGTCACAGTCACATTCATATTAAAGGTTCTTATAACTATTAGCATACCAATCCATTGCTTCATCCATTCCTTGGGATATCATGTACTTTGGTTGGTAGCCTAAAAAGCTTTGTGCCTTTTCTATATTAGCCTGAGAATGCCTAACATCTCCTACTCTAAAATCTCTGTAAATTGGCTTCTTCTTTTCCAATCCTTGTACTCTTTTGATGAGTCTCTCTTCTATCATCTGGTAAAGTTTATTGAGACTTGTTCTATCATTAAGTGCTACGTTGTATACTTGATCAGTGGCGCCATCATCGACTGAAGTAGCCGCAAGTAAATTCATTTGCACTGCGTTATCAATATAACAAAAGTCTCTACTGGTTTCGCCATCGCCATTAATAAAAACATCCTCTTTATTTAGAATAGCTGCTACCCATTTTGGTATCACTGCAGCATAAGCACCATGTGGATCCTGTCTTTTACCAAAGATATTAAAATATCTTAGGCCTACAGTCTCAAAACCATATGTTTTTGCAAACACATTTGCATAAAGCTCATTGACAAGTTTTGTAACCGCATAGGGACTTAGTGGACTACCAATCTTATCCTCTACTTTTGGTAGGTCTGGATGATCGCCATATGAAGAACTGGATGCAGCATAGACAAACCGTGTAACATTTGCATCCTTACTAGCAACTAACATATTTAGAAACCCATCAATATTAGCTCTATTGGTATTTATGGGATCTTCAATTGACCTTGGGACTGAACCTAGCGCTGCTTGGTGCAAAACATAGTCAACACCGCTGCATGCATTTTTACAATCACCTAGTTTTCTTATGTCGCCATTGATAAATTTAAAATTACTACTTAAGTCATTACCTGTAGTATTGTTAGCATCATGTATTGCTTGATCGATATTATGCTGATAACCCGTATCAAAGTTATCTAATCCTAATACCTTTTGATTAAGAATAAGTAATCTCTCTAGTAGATTAGAACCAATAAAACCAGCAACGCCAGTAATTAGCCAAGTCTTTTGATTAATTCTCAAGTGCTCTTGTAATTGTTCGTATTTAGTCATTTATAGTCTTCCATCCGACTCATCAGCTTTCAATAGGTATTTAATGTCATAAAGTACGTGATTTTCTTTGCCATAAGCTCTAATTTCTTCCACTGCCAGATCCTTAAATTCATCATGTGGCACTGCCAGTATAATTGCATCATATTTACCTTTTGCAGGCTTATCAATTGGCTCAATGTTGTACACATGAAAAGCTTCATCTTTACTAGCCCACGGGTCATAAACATCCACATTACAATTAAAATTTTCAAATTCTTTGACTAAATCAACCACACGAGTATTACGAAGATCAGGACAATTTTCTTTAAAAGTCAGGCCCATGATTAGAATGTGTGCATCAACCACATGAATACGTTTTTTCGTCATAAGTTTTGATACTTGACCTGACACATAAGAGCCCATGCTGTCATTAAGGCGCCGGCCGGCTAAGATTATCTCCGGATTGTAGCCAACCTCAATCGCTTTGTGAGTTATATAGTATGGGTCAACACCAATACAGTGTCCTCCTACTAAACCAGGACGAAAGGGAAGGAAATTCCATTTTGTGCCTGCCGCCTCTAGCACCGATTCAGTATCAATAGCCAACGTATTAAAAATAATGGCAAGCTCATTAATAAGAGCAATATTTAGATCTCTTTGTGTATTTTCAATAACTTTTGCGGCTTCGGCAACTTTGATACTGCTTGCTTTATGCGTTCCTGCTGTAATAATTTCTTGGTAAAGCTCGTCAACTTCTGTCGCAATGTCAGGGCTTGAACCTGAAGTTACCTTTTTAATAGTGGTTAGGCGATGTTCTTTATCTCCAGGATTGATACGTTCTGGCGAGTAACCACAATAAAAATCCCGGTTAAATGTTAAACCTGATTGCTGCTCAAGGATTGGTATACACACCTCTTCTGTGGCGCCTGGGTATACAGTAGATTCATAAATAACAATATCGCCTTTTTTAAGGATAGAACCTACAGCTTTGCTAGACATCTCCAAAGGGGTTAAATTTGGTCTTTTGTGTTTATCAATTGGTGTTGGAACGGTGATAATAAAAATCTCACAATCTTTAATATCATCGAGGTTAGTTGTATAGCTTGAGTGCACTGCACATCTAAGCTCTTCCTTGGTGATCTCAAGAGTCGAGTCAATACCACGATTGAGATCTTCAATTCTATTCGGGTTAATATCAAAACCAACAACTGTACGCTTTTTACCAAATTCAACAGCAAGAGGGAGGCCTACATAACCAAGACCAATTAGGGCTATTTTTTTTTCATTCATAATTAGTCCTCATCTAATTCAACTATTCGAGAAATTAACGTGGGTATTGTTTTTTAGATATTGTCGCAAACATAAATGGAGGTAAGGGCTTTTATAGTATTAATACCATCAATGTTAACGGATTTTTCTTTTACAGCGTCAGGAACAAGCGGAAATCCATGCTTTTCAAGTCTAATAGACGATAATAGACTCTATCGTCCCCAAAAGCATCGACCGCATTATATCGCTCTGCTGTGCTCAAATAATCATGTTTGCAAGGTCTCAAAATTTAGCCTGCAAGAGCAGTGGCATCATCCATTTTAGCCAGTGATACTTTCACCTGACCACCTCCACCCAACTCTGCAACTGCATGCGCTTTAACAAATTGAATTTCAACACCTGGCTCAAAGTTGTGGATCGTATTACCTATTTCCAAATCAAGCGACACGCGAAAATCCTCCGGAGTGGCTACCTGACTTTTTCTAATTACCCATAAACTTCGATTATTGGAAGCTACAATCTATTGTATTTTATTTAGATTTTACATAGTTCGACATTCCACTGTAATCTATTTGCATTTCTTCGCTTCTATCTTTGAGCCTACATTCCGCTCTAATACAGCGATTTCTTTTTTTAATAGTTCATATTCTTTCTTTTTACGCACAAGAAATTTACTTGTAATCAAAGATTTTTCACGAATACCTTTTGGAGTTAAAAAATAAGAATATTTTATCTTTTGCGAGCTACCTTTAAAATTTGAAATCTTTACAAAACCCATATCAATTAATGAAGTTAATAAATAATAGGTAGATCCGTTAGAAATTCCAACTTTTTCGGCAATTTCACGAGTGGTGATTTGAGGGTTTTCATTTATTATTTGAAACACTCTAAACTTTGCATCTTCCTGATGCTCTTTACGACGACTAGCCAAGAATAGCTACCGCACAAAGCTTTGAGACAAAGCTTTGTAATTTTAATTTAATAATTGACTTAACTATTTCCATCAAATTCAAAAATGAACATGCATATTACTACTTCTACTGTCAACAATTTATTTGTATAATAATGAGACTATAATACTGAAGAATATATTGCATATATATAATATAGACATTATATCATCTTGATAAAGATAATCAAAATAATACTAGTAATTTATCATTTTTTAGAAAATATTAGAAATTATTAAATATTTTGTTCAAAAATGAACGCTAATTTATAGGTATATTTACATGTCAAAAGAGTGGTTCCTTCTACAGTTTAAATCCAATTCACACCGTCTAGCGGCAAAAAACTTAAACCGACAAGGATTTGAAACATTCTTACCCTTACATGATACCACTTCACGAAGAACAT
>Ga0209119_1004011_pt1 | contig 12365 bp, 11 predicted proteins | sample COG_03_FD_184747 | JGI IMG/M metagenome (GOLD analysis project Ga0209119, IMG submission 184747) | Pelagic Microbial community sample from North Sea - COGITO 998_met_03 (SPAdes) (version 2) | ecosystem: Environmental > Aquatic > Marine > Neritic zone/Coastal water | place: Helgoland, sampling... | reverse complement strand
GGCCAAGTGATGGCCTTTCGCAGCACCACCCTCTATGGCTTAGTATTAGCGAGTCGGCAGTTAATCCCTTTTGAGCAAATTGATCCTGAGGCTGCGCGGCTAGTATTTATTCAGCAGGCCTTAGCGGCGGGTCATTTACAAGCCAATGAAAAATTCCGTAAGCGTGCGCTTTTTTGGCAGCACAATATTGATTTGATTGCTGAAATCACCTTGCTAGAAGAAAAGGTTCGACGTCGAGATTTATTGGTAGATGAAGTCGCGCTAGCGGCATTTTATCAGCGCCATCTGCCAGATAATGTCTTAAGTCGTCGTGGCTTAGAACAGTGGTTAAGAAATGCTAAGCCCGAAGAGCAGAAAAAACTTTTTCTCAGTCGCAGTGATGTTTTATTAACGGCCGATGGTGATGATGTCGTTGAGCAATTTCCCGATAGTATTGAAGTGGCGGGGCAGGCATTCTCGTTACGTTATTGTTTTAAACCTGGTGACGAGCAAGACGGTGTTACCGCGATTATTCCGCTGGGTGCGCTAGGCGGTTTGCCCGTGTATCCCTTCGATTGGTTAGTGCCGGGCATGTTGCGTGATAAATGTATCGATATGATCAAAGCGTTGCCAAAGGCACAGCGCAAACGTTTAGTGCCGGTGCCATCAGTCGTTGATAGTCTACTACCAAAACTTAAAATAGAGCGCAGTCAGGCGGCTAACCACTCTTTAGCGCAGGCCTTGGCTGAGCAAATTGCTATTTACTATTCTTTACCGATTAATCCAGTACTGTGGCGTGAGCAATGTGAAGCTGGGCTCGATAACTATTGCCGTATGCGCTTTGAGATTAATGATAAAAATGGCGCTATCTTGCATTCTGGTCGTGTTTTATCAGAGCTTATTGGTCAATGTCGTCAGCAATTGGATGTCAGTATTAATGAGTATGCCAGTGGTGCGTTTCGTCGTGAGTCACTCACGCAATGGGACTTTGGCGCCTTAAAGGACAGTCACGATTACGAGCAGGACGGCGTCCGCTTACGAGGCTACCCAGCATTAATTGATAGTGTCGACTCTGTGAGTCTAGACTTGCTCGCAACACCCGCTGAGGCGCTTTCAGCTTCGCGAGAGGGCGTTATTCGCTTAATGATGTTCGCAATGAAAGATAAAGTGCGTTATTTAAAGAAAAGCACCTGTAAGAATGCCCTAGCGATTCTACCTTTTGTGCATTGCGGCAATAGAGAAGTGTTAGTTGATGATTTAATTAAAACAACGTTTGCGGCAAGCTGTCTTCATGACTTTGCGGGACCACTGCCAGCCACCAAAGACGCCTTTGATGATGCGGTAAAGCAGGGCGCTGGCAATCTTTTAACGACGGCTTTGCAGGTAGAAGATTTACTTTATGAATCACTCAAATACTACCAGCAAATTATTGAGCAGCTTGCTAAGCGCAGGCCCCATTTTGCTCAGCAATGCGCCGATATTGATTCTCAGCTAGAGCGGTTGATTTATACGGGCTTCTTGCAGCGAATGGGTTTGCAGCGCCTTAAGCATTTGCCGCGTTATCTGAATGCCATTTTGCTACGGCTTGATCGATTAAGTGGATCAGCTGCGAAAGACATCGAATTGTGTGAAAAGTTGTCATCTGTCGAAAAACCTCTCAAAACTCTGCTATATAATTACCCTGAAGCTATTTTTTCGGACCCAGCGGTTATGGATTTTAGATGGTTGCTTGAAGAGTTGCGTGTATCGTTATTCGCTCAACAATTAAAGACGCCAATGCCAGTGTCACTGCAGCGAGTCACGAAAGAGTGGACAACAATAAATCACAATCAATATCCTCTGCTGGGTTAGCTATGTCCCAAAATGAATCTTCACCTTCACAGACCGTTGATGATCATCAGCAATACTCGTTGATGCTCGATACTGTTTTACTGGACCCTGTACTAGACCCTGTACTAGATACTTTCTCAGAAGATGATGGTTTTACGGCCAGCGAAATCAATGGCGAAGAGGTATTTGAGCATAGCGGCGATAAAGGCAGCGCTGATGTGTCCGTAGAAGACAATTTAATAATTAAAGCAGAATCTATTTGGGTCTCTATGCCCAATGGCGAGCAGCTACATATGCGGCATTTAAAAGCCATGCCTGTTGAGAGCTCAGTAGCGGCAGACGCAGGTCTTTTTGGCGGCGAAGCAAAAAATCTTATTGCCAGTGAATCTCCTAAACGTGTATTTATGTTGCACGGTGAAGTGGAATGCGGCAGAATTTTTTACCATGAATCGGGTAAGGGCTTGGCGTATCACTTTGCCCAGCAAGGCTATGAAGTTTTTGTCGCTGATTTAGGCGGTCGAGGACGTAGCTTAGGTTGTGATAATGAGCCTTCTTCATTAACCGTACACGATATAGTGACAGATGCGATTCCGCGCCTCTTGCGGGCAGCAACGCAGCATTGCTCATTATCAGAAGAATCTTCTGATTCAATACACGCTTATTCAAGACATTCGCATTCAACGTTATCTTCTATTGCGCCCACTATTTGGGTTGCGCACGGATTTGGCGGTGTATTATTGTCGGCCGCTTGGGCGCGCATGAGTGATGCAGAGCGCACCGCAACACAGATGATATTTTTTAGCGCACGCCGAAAGTTACAAACTAAAAATCGTATAGCGAACACGATGGTAAAAGCCTTTTGTCACCCATTAACTGCAAAGTTAGTTAATTGGCACAATGCCTTTCCAGCGGAGCAATTGCGCTTAGGTTCAGCCAATGAAAATACCGATTGGTTCAGCGTTTATACCGATTGGATAAGCAACGATAGTTGGTGTGATGCCGAGGACGGTTTTGATTATCAAGCGGCTTTAAAGGCGAACCCTATACCGCCCACACTGCATTTTGCCACAACGGCTGATAAAATTTACTCTGGCAGCGCTGATGTGCGCGCCTTTATTGACGAGTTAGGCTGTCACGATGCGCGTATCATTGTTGCCAACGCTATTGCTAATAGCAAACGTAAGTATGATCATTTAAGTTTACTGTTAGATCCTGCCGCCGTGAATGATATTTTTAAGGATGCAACGGATTGGTTGCTGGAACAGTTTGTTGCCAGTAGCATCAAAACATTAATGACTGAAGCTGCCGATAATGAATCTAGCCCGGTAGATGCAGTCATTGAATCAGAGCAGGCCGTTAAAGATAATAATTTCGATTTACCTTTTGAGTATTCATCATTAGATGATGAATCATCGCCCCATACACCTGATCACACTTTGGCGTTGAGTTTAGCCGGTTAATCACCTTCACCATAAAGCGCCGTTTTTTCTTATTTCGCGCTTTCTTATCTATTGGTGACTTGTAAAATCCATTTAAAAAGTGAATTTTTGGATCTCTTATGAGACCTAAGGCTAATTGCTGAGCCGAAAAAGCTGTCATATTCTGTCCGGTAATCGCAAAAGGTCGTTTGTAGCGATTATTTAATACAATCTAGTCTATTATCGCTATTCAATATGCACTATTGGTTATATGATCGTTTGCACGATTGAACGAATGTACGGAGATTTTGTCTGTATTGCTGCTGTTATTAATACGCTAACGGTTAGATATCGATGATTAGATCGGTTTAATCAGATCAATGATTGCACACTAGATTAAATGGGTTACATTTTTTTTCATATTAGGAGTTACCATGTCTAAATTTAAAGCGAAACCAATTACTGCTGCCTTAGGCGCAGCGTTTTTAGCGACGGCTATTTCACCTATAGCTAGTGCAGATGTAAACCCTTTTTCTGCAACACCGCTTAACACCGGTTATGACATCGTTAATGCCGATGGCCACGAAGGAAAATGTGGCGAAGGTAAGTGCGGCGAAAGTAAAGGTGGTGAAGAAAAAGGCGAAGAAGGTAAGTGCGGCGAAGGTAAATGTGGCGGCGATGCTAAAGATAGCACTGAAGCCAAAGGCGCTCATGCTGAAGGTAAATGTGGTGAAGGAAAATGCGGACACTAACATTTTTTGTTAGTTGTTAATGCATATCTCATTTATATTTATACTTTTTTATAATGAGTTTAATAATGGCGGGAAGGTTTCTTTCCCGCCATTATTGTTTTAGCCTTACCTCTTTTTTTGTTAATCAATAATAACGAATCAATATTCATGCGGTTTAAGTTGTGATGACGAACATGAACAAAGACTGGCATCAAAAAAGCGCGCAGGCTGGTTTAGGTTTGCGTCGAGGTCTTGTTGAAGCATTCTCTGCCCTTCAGCAGGGCGATGTTGATTTTATGGAAGTGGCACCCGAAAACTGGATTGGCGTTGGCGGCCTTTTTGCCCGGCAATTACGCAGCTTCAGTGAGCGCTATCCTCTCACCTTGCATGGCTTATCATTAAATATCGGTGGCCCTGAGCCGCTCGATATTGACTTAATTAAAAACATTAAACAGTTTATTCAAACGCACCAATGCCCCCTTTATTCCGAGCATTTAAGTTACTGCGGTGATGCCGGTCATTTATACGATTTAATGCCTATCCCCTTTAAAAAAGATGCCATTCGCTATGTTGCTGATCGTGTGCAGCAGGTACAAGATATTTTAGGCCAGCGTATCGCACTCGAAAATGTGTCTTATTATGCCGCGCCATCACAAGAAATGACTGAGTTGGAATTTATTGATGGCGTGCTAGAGATGGCCGATTGCGATTTATTATTGGACGTTAATAACATTTACGTTAACAGTATTAATCATAATTATAACGCGGCCGACTTCTTACAAGCTTTACCCGGCCATAGAGCTAGCTATATGCATATTGCTGGCCACTATGAAGAGGCCAAAGATCTTCGTGTCGATACTCATGGTGCAGCCGTTATTGATCCCGTTTGGGATTTGTTAGCGCTAGCGTATAAAACTTTTGGCGTTAAGCCTACGTTAGTAGAGCGTGACTTTAATTTCCCTCCATTAGCAGAGCTAGTGGCTGAGGTGAACCATGTGCGCGCCATTCAGAAAAGGGTAGACCTCACTCATAATACTGAGGGCAGTTACTTATGAGCACTTCGCTATCTGATGTTCAGCGTGCCTTTGCGGCGCATATACGCGAGCCCAACTTACATCCGGTACCGGCCGATATAGAAGATCGTCGGATGAAAATCTATCGTGAGCTGTTCTATAAAAATATCGAAGGTTTTATTAGCAGTGCTTTTCCGGTTTTGCGCAAGTTGTATAGCGATACCGATTGGCACCAGATGGTGCGAGATTTTATTCATCGTCATCAATCGCAAACACCTTACTTTTTAGAGATTAGCGAAGAGTTTCTCGCCTATTTAGAAAGTGAGCGAAAGCCTCAGTCCTGCGACCCCGTGTTTGCTCTTCAGTTGGCGCGCTACGAGTGGGCCGAGTTAGCGTTATTTGTGGCAGAACAGGATATGCCTGAGGATGCCGTTGCAGCCAATCACTCCTTAGTTGATCATATTCCTGTGTTATCGCCGTTGGCATGGTCCATGGTGTTTGATTACCCTGTTCATCAAATTGGTGAAGGCTTTCAGCCTGAGCAGCCCAGTGAGCAACCGGTTTGCCTAGTGGTTTATCGTAATAGGCAAGATAAAGTCGCTTTTTTAGAGGCGAATCCGGTTACCGCACGCTTTCTTGAATTATGCGAGGACAATAGTGATTGTCTTGGTAAAGATCTATTGCTGCAAATTGCTCAAGAGTTACAGCATCCAGATCCCAGTTTGGTAGTTACTGCCGGTGCTGATATATTGGCGCAATTGCGTCAGTTGGATATAATCTATGGAATCTCTTTTGCCAGCTAAACGAGACTCAACTTATTACCCATAAGATCGATTATTCAATATTACAAGAATCTCACAGGATTTTTACCATGCAGCTAAGGACCACGTTTTCCCGCCTTGTTGGTGTTTTATTATTAACGCTCGCCATGCCACTTTTTGCCGCTAATGCTGACCCTTTTGAAGATGTTAACCGTAAGGTTTTTGGCTTTAATGATGTGCTTGATCGCTGGCTAGTGAAGCCCGCTGCCAAGGTCTATCAATGGGTAATGCCTGATGCCCTTGATCGTGGCGTAACGAATTTTTTTGATAATGTGGGTGAAGTGAGTAATGTTATTAACAGTGGCCTGCAAGGCGATTTACCTCAATCAGGTAAGAGTTTAGGGCGCTTAGTCATTAACACAACCGTCGGTATTGGTGGCTTATTTGATGTAGCAACCGACTGGGGTGTGGAAGGGCGTGATGAAGACTTCGGTCAGACACTGGCTGCTTGGGGCGTTGGTGACGGACCTTATGTCGTTTTGCCACTACTGGGTGGGCGATATCTTCGTGACGCCTTCGCGATAGTTCCAGATGCCTATATTTCACCGCTTGATCAAGTGGACGATGTGCGCGTCAGTAATAGTCTGTGGGCACTGAAGTTACTGGATAAACGTGCCGATTTACTTGATGCAGAGGCGCTAATTTCCGGTGATCGCTACACCTTTATTCGTGAAATTTATATTCAGCAGCGCGAAGTTGCCATTAGTAATGGTCAGCTTGAAGACGATTTTGGTGATGATTTTTAATAAGCGTTAAATAAAGAAATTTTAATTAGCCATTAATACCAAATATAACCACCGTTTTTTAGCGTGTTGATTCTTCCATTAATACGCGCAAAAGTGGTTAAATGGTTTAAGGCGATGCGGTTTCATACAGGCAAAATGAATGAAGCCCTCACGTTCATAACTACTACTTAGATGCCAGTTGATATAAGCCATTGGATATTCCTAGCAGCACTGCTTTAGTTAAAGTCCTCATTATCGATGATGATGAAAACGTGCGCCACTCCATTGCATCCTACCTAAGAGACAGCGGCTACCAGACTTGCGAAGCGGCTGATGGTGAGGAAGGGCTGGCGACCATGGCCATTGAAAAGCCTGAGCTCGTTCTCTGTGATTTAAGAATGCCCAAGCTTGACGGTATCAATGTCTTAAAAGTTATAGCCGATGCCTACTCACATGTGCCGATTATTGTTATTTCGGGCGCAGGCGTTATGAGTGATGTCGTAGAGGCGCTCCGCCTTGGCGCCAGTGATTACCTGATAAAACCTATTCTAGATCTTGAAGTGCTGGTGCATGCTATTGAGCGCAGCCTTGAGCGTTTTAGTTTGCGCCGTGAAAACCTCAAATATCGTCATCAACTAGAGCAAGCCAACAGCGAATTAAAAACCAATTTAGCAGTGCTAGAGCAAGATCACCAAGCAGGCTTACAAGTGCAGATGAAAATGCTGCCTGTTAGCCCTATGCAAAAAAGCGCTTATATTTTTCATCATCAAATTGTGCCGTCGGTGTATTTAAGTGGTGATTTTGTTGAGTACGTAACGGTGGGTCCTGACCACGTTGTGTTTTTTATGGCAGATGTCTCTGGTCATGGTGCATCATCAGCGTTTGTAACTGTATTAATGAAAAATCTCACTGCGCGCATGCGTAGTGACTATAACCGCCAGAAAGATGACGACATATTGCATCCTGCTGAATTTTTAGTGCATGCCAATGACGAGCTTCTAGGTACGGGTATTGGTAAGCATGCCACTATTTTTTATGCGGTGTTAGATACACAAAATAATCGCCTAACGTATTCGGTAGCTGGTGCATTACCGGTGCCAATACTCATCGCTAATGGCGAAGCGCGTTATCTCGAAGGGCAGGGCGCGCCGGTGGGTTTGTTTGAAGAAACCAACTACCAAGAAATTGTTGTCGACTTGCCGGACAAATTTAGAATTATGATGTTTTCTGATGGTATCTTAGAAGTGTTAGAGCAAGAGAGCCTTGCAAAAAAAGAAGCCTTCTTGTTATCTGAAGCGCCTAAAATGAAAGCTGATATTGAATCGGTATTTAACGGTTTTAATGTTGATGAAAACGAGCAATACCCCGATGATATTGCCTTGTTAATAGTTGATAAAATTTAGTTTTTGGGTAATGAAGAGAAGTTCACGATTCATAGAGTGAAGTTGTTGAAAACGCTGAGTATGACTAAAAATAATATGATCGATAAAAGAAATATGATCGATAGAAAAAGTATAGCTACCGTCATTCAGACCATTATGCTTGAGCAGCGAATCTTCGGAGCATTTAACCATGTCCGATAGCAAGGTGCTCGTTGGCTTGCAAAACAAGCAATGCTTCTGGTTAAAGTTAGAAGGCGATGTGCGTGTGCCTTGGTGTGTGAGCTTAGAGACCTATTGTGAGGCCGTTATTCAGCAGCCCGGCATTAAGAGTGTTTGTGTTGATTTACTGGCGACAGATAATCTTGATAGCACTACCTTAGGCGTTTTGGCAAAAGTGGCGATTTACACGCGCACCCATTGCGGCAATAAAGCCGTGCTTTTATGCCAAGATGACAATCTTCTACGTCTTGTTCGAAGCATGGGGTTTGAAGCCGTTTTTGATATTCGCAATAGCCTAGATACAGACGCTTTAGACTTTGATGAGTTACCGTTGTTGGCTTGTACCGAAGCCGATATGAAAGATGCCGTAATTAACGCGCATAAAACGTTAATGGCAATGACAGAAGATAATCGCGCATCGTTTGGCAGTTTGGTAGACGCTTTAGAAAAAGACAGTGAGTGATAGATATTGATTTAGCGATTCGATTTTGAGTGAGTCGTTATAGTTTTTACTTGGCACTTGGTACAAAGCGGTAAGCAGTTAACTATATATCCCATCTAGAATATTATTTTTGTTCCGCTAACACCTCGTGTTTAGCGCGAATAAAATCACCATGACCCACATAAATTAAGTCGGCCACTTTACGTATTAAGTGGTCTTCATGTTGGTCTATTTTTTTATCGGCATAAGCCACTTGCCAAATATTTTTAATCAGTTGGTATTTGGCTGCTTTATCGAAGTAGTTGTTAATAATTTCAGTGAACTCAAAAAGCGAAGTCGCTTCATTATTTTTTTGCTGTGCATCTTCAAGTAGTTTTTCTGCGGCTTGTTCGCTCAGCTTAAACGTTGATTGAGCAATGGAGATAACCTCAGCAATCTCCACAGCATCAACACTGTTATCGGCACGGCAAAGCTCAATTAATAATGCCGTTGCGGCCAGCTGAGATAAATGCTGCTCATCTTTCTCGGTTGCCGCTTGGGGAGCACTAAATAATTGCGCTAATTTATCAAACACTAGCCATTAGCCTTTAATAATGCTTCTAGCTTCACTTGGTCTGCGGCAAAATTGCGAATGCCTTCGGCCAATTTTTGCGTGGCCATAGCATCTTCGTTCATGCCCCAGCGGAATGCTGACTGACTGTTAGTCGGTTTTGCAATAACGCTGCCAGTATCGCTTTTAAGCATTTGTGGCAATACGCCATTATCATTCGCTAATTCTTCTAACAGGTTAGGGCTAATGGTGAGTCTGTCACAACCAGCCAATGATTCAATTTCACCAATGTTGCGGAAGCTCGCACCCATAACAACAGTGTCATAGTTATTCGCTTTGTAGAAGTTAAAGATTTCAGTAACAGAGATAACACCCGGATCTTCATGCGCAGCATATTCTTTTTTATCGGTATTTGCTTTGTACCAATCTAAGATTCGGCCAACAAAGGGAGAGATAAGAAACACACCGGCATCAGCACAAGCCGCGGCCTGACTAAAGCCAAATAAAAGCGTTAGGTTACAGTTAATGCCTTCTTTTTCTAAATGCTCGGCCGCTTTAATGCCTTCCCATGTTGATGCAATCTTAATAAGAATACGTTCGCGGCTAATACCACTTTGCTCATACAAATCAATAACACGATGGGCTTTTTCAATAGTCGCAGCGGTATCGAAAGATAAACGCGCATCCACTTCAGTTGATACACGACCAGGAATAATCGATAAGATTTCTTGACCAATGGCCACGGCAAATTTATCGCCAGCATCCGATAATTGCTGCTGAGAGTCAGAGCTTTGCGCGCCAGCCCAAGTTACCGCATCATTAAGCAGTGTTTGGTAGTGGGGCAGTGCCGCCGCCTTTAATAACAATGAAGGATTCGTCGTTGCATCAAGAGGAGCGTATTTTTTGATTGCTTCAATGTCGCCAGTATCGGCAACAACATCGGTCATGCTACGCAGTTGATCCAGTTTGCTAGGAGTATTTGTCATTAAGTTTTCCAAAGGCTGTGAAGGGATAAATAATACGCTGAGTATGATACTAAAGCCCTAGGCTGGATACCATACACATGCACGTATTCTTGTTATATTGAATAGGGCTTTTAGCTAGGAGTCCCTAGCTTGGCCAATGCGTCCATAAAGACATTAATGCCTGCGCCTGTTTTGTTGGCGTTTTCACTAATATGACGTCTATAGGCCCTGGCGCCCGTTTGACCATTAAACAGTCCGAGTAAATGGCGCGTCATATGGTTGAGTCTAACGCCTTGGGTAAGCTGCCCATCCATATATTCGGCAAAGCGATGAGCCGCAGCAAGGCTGCTATTTATCGTGCTGGGCATAGCGCTAAGTAATTCAGTATTAGCGTCTCCATCATATAGCTCGCTATCAACATACTGGAGCATAGAAGGGTTCTGGTAGGCCTCGCGTCCAATCATTACGCCATCAAGCTGCTTAAGTGCCTGCTGGCAGTCATCTATGGTCTTTAAGCCGCCATTAAGAACAATGCTTAGATGGGGAAAGTCTTCCTTAAGTTTAAAGACTCGTGGGTAATCTAAGGGTGGTACTTCACGGTTCTGCTTTGGGCTTAGACCTGAAAGCCATGCTTTACGTGCATGGACAATAAATACCTCACAGCCAGCCTGCGCATTAATATCTACAAAGTTACAGAGCGCTTCATAGCTATCGTTATCATCCACACCAATGCGACATTTAATCGTGACGGGTATATCCACGGCATCGCGCATGGCTTTAATACCATCGGCAACGGTTTGTGGTTGGTTCATTAGGCAGGCGCCAAAAAAGCCTGATTTCACCCTATCACTGGGGCAGCCGACATTGAGGTTAACTTCATCATAGCCGTAGTCTTCACAGAGTTTGGCGCAGTGGGCTAAATCGGCCGGGTTATTGCCGCCCAGTTGTACGGCAATAGGATGTTCACTGGGGTCAAATTGCAGGTGGCGCTCAACATCGCCGTGAATCAGCGCACCGGTGGTAATCATCTCTGTGTATAGGAGTGATTGCTGGGTGAGTAAGCGCCAAAAATAGCGGCAGTGACGGTCGGACCAATCCATCATAGGGGCAATGCTAAAGCGTCGATCTAAATTTTTCATGGATTTACTTTTATAGCTTTAAGAAACATTCATAACGGGAAGAGATTCATAACAGAATGACTTGTTTGGGCGAGGCGCAATTCTACAGATAAATAGCAACTATTTCAGCAAGTCAGAGTCTTTGTTGAATAGGTAATGGGAGTGTTAAATAGCTGCTCAGCTGGAGTAGACGTTGCTAGCGGTTTTTATGTTTTCGGATAAAGTTATATTTTTACTTTCGTGAAATTTTGTATTTATAGTGTAAGCATATGATATTTATGGTTTATTTATATTTGATTAAGCTATTAGTTTGTCGTATATTTGCTATCCAATATTGTCGTATATTTGTAGGTTTTCCTATGGCACTTAAAACATTGAAAAGTAAGGTTAAGTACCGAATTAGCCGGAGTAAGGCGGCTGTTTTTACGCCTAAGGATTTCTTTGATCTGTCAGAGCGTGATCAAGTGGGTAGGGTATTGAGGTGTCTCGTCGCCGAGGGTGTCCTCATCAAATTTGGTCAAGGGCTTTATGCTAAAGCCAAGCGATCATCACTAACAGGTAAGCTTATTCCTATTCAGCCGCTGCCATCGCTAGCGAAAGAGGCGTTAATTAACAAGCTTAAGATTAAGGTTGTAGCGAGTGAGGCGCAGCAACGTTACAACGCCGGCCTCTCAACGCAAGTCCCTACTGGTCGTGTAATTGCCGTCAAAGGCAGGGTTTCTCGTAAGATGGCATTTGATGGTAAATCTATAAGCTATCAATATGTCTCTTGATATTGAAGTGGTGAATGAGATCGCCGCTGAGATGGGTGTTGACCCAGCGTTTGTGGAGAAAGACTGGTATTCCGTTCAAGTCCTAAAAGCAATTTCTGAATTTCAGAGTGACACTATAAGCACTGTGTTTTCCGGCGGTACAAGTTTGTCAAAAGGGTATGGTTTATTAGAGCGGTTTTCTGAGGATTTGGATTTTCGGTGCGAGTACATTGTTGATGGTGCTGGTCATCAAAAAAAGAAAATGCGAAGCGGTTATCGTAACAATATTATTTCTACCATTCATGAATGCAAGGATATTCATTTGGATGAAGGTGATATTGAAATCGCTAGTAACTATATTAAGTTTCCACTTAGATACCCTTACCAGTTGCAATATCACTCTGCATTACGTTCTCATTT
>Ga0209119_1003997_pt1 | contig 12405 bp, 9 predicted proteins | sample COG_03_FD_184747 | JGI IMG/M metagenome (GOLD analysis project Ga0209119, IMG submission 184747) | Pelagic Microbial community sample from North Sea - COGITO 998_met_03 (SPAdes) (version 2) | ecosystem: Environmental > Aquatic > Marine > Neritic zone/Coastal water | place: Helgoland, sampling... | reverse complement strand
CTGAAATTCTAAGAACGTAAGATGTGCACTATCGCTAGTAGAGAAATCAACGGTTAAGGTATCTCTAGAGTTTCCTTCGTAATCAGATTCGCCGTTATGATCGTATATAAACCCGGTGCACGCGTGCACCGTATCCCAATCCCCTTTCGGCAAAAGAAAACCATTACATATGTCTCGTAAAGAATCAAATTGAATGTAATTGACTTTAATCAGAGTGTCATACAAAGAGAAGAAACAGCCTTCGGCAATGAGTTCAATAGTATGAGGACCCGTTTGAGAAAAATTGTGAGAAGGGTTTCGTAGACTAGATGTGGTACCATCCCCAAAATCCCACACAAAAGTCATTCCGTTTATTGAACGATTTAAGAATTGCACAGTTTCTGAAGGCGAACAGTACAACGTGTCTGCTTCGAAATCAGCAGTGACAGCCGAGCTATCATAAACAGGGCCTACACCTACTGCATGCCAAGCATTAGTTGTAGTTATGACCTCATCCCCACAAGATCCATAAAGATCTTCTGCCGCCTGAATTCCATAATATCTAGCGTCACTATAATCTGAGTTTCTCGTAAGATAGACTGTTAGATTTCTATAGGCTATTTGCTCTGCTTTATAAATTCCCAAGCTATCCACTGAATACGTTTCAGAATTGTCATTAGTTCCTGTGCCACCTACGGACAGCAAGTAAAACCAAAAATTTTGAACCCCACTATTGGTGTGCACTCCTCCATTGTCACCTGTACCACCATACCAAGAGGTGCCAAGATAAGTATCTGGGTCACCGTGGGTATTGGGATTGGCCATGTTTCTTATTCCATTTCCACTTACCATTATATCCTCCCCTATTCTCCAATTAAACTGAGTAGAATCCGCATAAAACTCAATAGCATTCCCAAAGATATCGCTGAATGATTCGTTCAGAGCTCCACTTTCGTATGAATAGATTAGATTAGCACTATTTGATGTGATAGCATGAGCAATTTCGTGTCCACATACATCTATACTAGTTAACGGAGTGAAACTTGTCCCATTTCCATCTCCGTAGGTCATTACAGAACCATTCCAAAAAGCATTGGAGTAGTTACTTCTGTAATGCACATAACTTCTAATCTTGGCTCCATTGCCGTCGAAACTATTTCTATTAAATCTATCATTGAGGTAGTCGTACGTCATTTCTGCTCCAAAATGTGCATCTCCTCCTACCTCATCAGAATTAGTATTGTAATTATTCCAAAAATTGTCCGAGTCTACAAAGTCCACAGCCGCACCATAATTAGTTCCTTCATTCATATCGAAGGTTTCTATACCTCCGCCTCTTCCCGTCTCTCTGAGTCTATAATTCCCTGGAGCTGTACTATCAGTTGTTATGGGTTGATTTCCTCTGTATTTAGTATTAGCTACACCTTGCACATCTGCGATATGAAGCAAGTCTTCTGCTGCCCACAATTCATTGGTAGACGCGTTTATATAAAAGTGCTTTCTTAATAAAGGCTCTTCAGAATTGATTTCGAACACGTGACACAATTGGTGTTCCAATAAAAAATTAAAATTTTTGGGACAATAAACCATGCTACCCTTTGGGAAATAAGTAGCGTTAGAATCTTCCTTCCAAAGTTTTAACATTTCCTCTTCTTCAGGAAAATTCCACTTGAAGGAAAGTGCTCCAGAAGCCGTTTTCGCCTTTTCTCTAGCCACTTCATTTGAGACACTTTGCATACCTGTTATATTAGTATAGATATCCCCGTTAGCACTATAGATTCTACCCGATTGGGAATGTAAAATCCATTCACTCCCTAGCACCTCTACACCCATATAATAATGACCGTAGCGAGTATGTAAATTACGGTCTCCATCTACTATAGAATTAATGCTTTTAAAACTATGGTCTTTGTTAAGAGAAAGCAATTGAAACAGATAATCCTTCACTTCGGTGACGTCCAAAAACTCAACAAATTCAATATGAAATTTGGTTCCATGGCCAGATTCCAATCGTTTAATCACTGGCTCATTTTGAGCCATAATGGTAATAGAAGAGAATAAAAGAAAGAATATAGAAAGGTATTTAAGCCAGTATAAATTTATGATTTGACGCATAGCAGTGTGTGTCAAATATAAACTCCATAGGCAAACAAATAAGCAAACAATAGTAGAATATGACATTATAGTGGAGATGACTATATTTACATCGCACTAATTTATAGGATGAATAGTAAAAAAATATTCGCTAAATCGTTAGTGGCGAGACAACGTACTTCGGTGCATTTAATGAACAAAACACTCCATTAAACTAAATGAGCAATAAAGAACATTGGGACAAAATATATACGACAAAAACTCCAGAAGAAGTAAGCTGGACAGAAGACTATCCGCAGATGTCTATAGACCTCATTGCTCAGTTTGACGTACCAAAAGTTGCTAAAATAATAGATATAGGCGGCGGAGATAGTAGACTAGTAGACGCACTTTTAGACCTTGGCTACACTAACATTACCGTATTAGATATTAGCAACTCGGCTATAGACCGAGCAAAAGCAAGACTTGGGCAAAAAGCTGAGCAAGTAAAGTGGATAGTAAGTGATATCTTAGATTTTAGCCCCCCGGAATCATATGACTTATGGCATGATAGAGCCGTTTTTCATTTTCTCACGAAGCAGGCGGACATACATAAATACGTATACAGATTAACTCAAATGGGTACGCAACATTTAGTGATTGGCACATTCTCCCTTAGCGGACCACTCAAATGCAGCGGATTAGAAATCACTCAATACGACGAGGCAAAACTAAAAACCACGTTTGGAAAGGAATTCAAGATCATAGAGTGCTTTACCGCTGACCATATCACTCCATTTGATACGGCACAAAATTTCACCTTTGCTCGAATGAGCAAGAAATAGAATTTTACTTATTTATACTCGAAAATGCTTGACAGCATTGACTTACGACAAAAATAAACATCTAATTTCATCACTTATTCTAAATAAGCTAGGGTAATCCCATTTTTGCATTTCCTTATTTTTAATTAATCCAAATAAAAATAGCTTTGCATCAAATTACGAACGAATGAAACATATTTTCACATTAGTACCACTGATTATCTGCACACTATCCTATGGACAGGGAGAGATGGATAGTTTTACTAACTACCACCAAAATGCAGCACGTACTCTTTTAGAAAGTAAACAAGGCGGACTAGTAATGGGAGCATACGGCGAAGTGCATTACGAGCAGCCATTTGGCAATAACACCAAATACAATGGAGATATGGATGCTGAGCGAATGGTGCTTCTCTTTGGTTATAAGTTTGACAAGAAGACTTCGTTCATTACCGAAATAGAGATAGAACATATCAAGGAAGTTTTTCTAGAGCAGGCATACCTCAACTACCAAGCTAAACCGTGGCTTAATGTACAAGCAGGACTTCTTCTGATTCCGATGGGACTCATGAATGAATACCACGAGCCTACTATATTTAATGGAGTAAATAGACCTACCATAGCAAACGCACTATATCCAAGTACCTGGAGAGAAATAGGTGCCGGTGTAGCGGGCAACTTGCCCAATGCAGCACTGCGTTACCAACTCTATGCAGTGAATGGGCCTATGGGATATAATGACGGGGCTAAACTAGATGGCAGCAAACCACTAAGAGGGGCTCGACAAAAAGGTGCTCAGGTAGCAATGACTGCTCCTGACCTATCGGGCAAGATAAACTACTATGGAATCAAAGGACTAGACATAGGTCTAGCAGGATACATCGGCACCACAGAATCCAATCTTTTTGATGGCGTAAGCAGAGATAGTATAGGCCAAATGGCTACCGCTGATAGCTCTGTAGTAGGAATACAGATGTTAGGGTTAGATGCTAGATATCAAGCTAATAAGTTTCAAGCCAAAGGAGAACTCTTCTTCTCTAATTTTAGTAATACTAAAGAATACAATGCCTTTACTGACAAGGATCTTGGCTCTAGTATGTTCGGTTTCTACACTGAAATAGGATACAATATCAATGAGATTTTAGGAATAAAAAAGGATTTAGTCCCTTTTGTAAGATGGAGCGAATACAATACTCATAATACGGTAAACTCTGAACTGACCGCTAATAAATCCTACGACCGCACGGTGCTCACCACAGGAATTTCGTTTTTTCTAAATGAATCATTTGTTGTGAAGGCAGACTACCAAAGCTTCCAAGATGCGAACAATAATCAACTACATCAGTTTAATTCTGGAATAGGATTTTGGTTTAGATAATATCTAATGAAAAAAAGATACTCAAGCATAGCATTACTGCTACTAGTAGCAACATCATCCGTGGCTACCTACAGCTACCTGCCCGATTATCTGACCAAGAAAATGAGTCGACAGCTTACCAAAATATTTGGCAAAGAGATGAAGTATCAAGAGGTAGCTATAGGAGACTCTCTAGCTATCAACCATCAGATTTTTGAGGTAAAAACGAATGACACCCTAAGCGGATACTCTATGATTACCAGAGCACTAGGCTGCCAGACAGGTGGCTGCGACAAACCGAATAAGGACACTATTTCGTTTGAGGAATTCTTTTTCCTTACGGCCTTTGATAAGCAGAAGAACATTAAAAAAGTGCGTGTACTAGAATACACGTCAGACCACGGATATCAGATAGCCAACAAAGGTTGGCTCAAGCAGTTCGAAAGAGATAGCACCTTTGAAGTAGGACGAAACATAGACGGAATCTCTGGTGCTACTATATCTGTGAAGTCTATCACCAAAGCAGTGAATGAACAGATAATCATTCTTAGAGATAAGCACTAAAATAGTATCTTTGGAGCAATGTCTGTCACTCCATTCGATATAGCCTGTTACAACCATTTGTACGAACGGTTTCAAAATATTTTCAATGAAGAACTCATCAACGAAATATGCTACAACGGTCAACTAAGAAGCTTCCAAGCAGGAGAAATCATCGTAAACATTGGCGATGAGATGAAGCATTTCCCGCTTGTTGTATCTGGTTCACTCAAAATACTAACCGAAGACGATGAAGGTAAGGAACTACTCCTATACTACCTAGAAATGGGCGATACATGTGCTGTGACTCTTACTCTTGATGCACTAGGTCAAAAGAGTAAAATAAGAGCTGTAGCAGACGAATCTACAGAAGTTCTTTTCCTTCCTGTGAGTAAGGTAGATGACTGGATGGAGAAGTACAAGGAATGGCGACATTTCATTATGGAAACGTACAATTACCGCTTGAGCGAAATGCTAGAGGCTATTGACAATCTTGCATTTCATAATATGGAAGAGCGACTACTCAAGTACCTGAGAGATAAAGCTATGGTCTCTGGCAATAAAGAAATACATGGCACTCACGCACAGATAGCCAATGATCTTCACAGCTCACGCGTTGTGATCTCTAGAATGCTTGGAAAGCTAGAAAAAGATGGACTTATTAAGCATAGTAGAAATAAGGTGGAGTTGGTTAGGCTATAGGTTTTCCGACCTTTATCACATTCATAAGTAACCAATGTCACACTTTGTCCTATTCTTCGTTTTACCTTTGTAACAGATTAAGAAAAAAAAGAAATGAATATAGAACAGATATATACAGGCTGCCTAGCACAAGGGGCATACTACATAGAGAGTAATGGAGAAGTAGCCATCATAGACCCGCTGCGTGAAATAGATGACTATATTAAAAGAGCAGAAAAAGATGGAGCTAAAATTAAGTATATTTTCGAAACGCATTTTCACGCAGATTTCGTAAGTGGGCACGTAACTTTAGCCGAGCAAACAGGTGCTACTATCGTATATGGACCTACCGCCAAAACCGGCTTTGAGTCTCATACGGCCACAGATGGAGAGGTATTCAAAATCGGAGATATCACCATCACTGCACTTCATACACCAGGTCATACTATGGAAAGTACTACCTATTTATTAAAAGATAAAGAGGGCAAGGACCACTGTATATTTTCAGGGGATACTTTATTTTTAGGAGATGTAGGCCGTCCAGATCTAGCTCAAAAAGCAGCTACTATGACACAGGAAGAACTAGCGGGAATCTTATTCGATAGCCTTAGAACTAAGATAATGCCACTAGCCGATGACGTAACAGTATATCCTGCACACGGTGCTGGTAGTGCCTGCGGTAAAAATATGATGAAGGAAACTGTAGATACACTTGGCAACCAAAAACGAATGAACTATGCTCTACGTGCGGACATGACACGCGAGGAATTCATACAAGAAGTGACAGATGGACTAGCTCCACCGCCTGCCTATTTCCCTATGAATGTGGCAATGAATAGAGACGGATACGAAAACCTAGACAGGGTAATAGCCAAAGGAAGTAGAGCATTATCTCCAGCAGAATTTGAGGCAGCGGCTAACGAGACTGAGGCAGTAATCCTAGACACACGCCATCAATCTAATTTCATAGAAGGTTTCATCCCTCAAAGTATATTTATAGGTATAGATGATGCATTTGCACCGTGGGTAGGAGCACTTATTAAAGATGTAAAGCAACCGATACTGCTAGTAGCAGAAGCAGGCCGTGTAGAAGAAGTAATTACCAGAATGAGCCGTGTTGGTTTTGACAATACTATTGGTTATTTAGAAGGAGGTTTTGAGGCTTGGAAAGCGGATAATAGAGAAGTAGACTCTCTCCGTTCTATACCCGCTAACGAATTTGAGCAAGAAGTAACAGAGAACAAATTACCCGTTTTTGATATGCGAAAAAAAGGCGAATGGGACAGCAGTCATTTAACAGATGCAACTCACGTTTGCCTAAGCGGTATCAATGAACACTTAGCAGAATTCCCTAAGGATAAAAACTTCTATGTACACTGTGCAGGAGGTTATCGCTCTGTAATAGCAGCATCTATACTTAAGATGCGTGGATACCATAATCTTACAGATGTAGCTGGCGGTTATGATGCCATACAAACGACTCACTTACCTAAAACAGAAGAAGTTTGCCCTAGCACTTTGAAGTAAAAGCAACTTAATCCTATCTTCGAGCGTTTAGAGCATAATGAATAAAGAGTTACTTCTCAAAATCGGTCGATTAATACTCAGTTTCCTTTTCATTTTTGGAGCAGTGAGCAAGCTTATATCTATGCCATTTTTCGATGGCATGGTGGCTGAACTTCTACTAGGTAAAAACTATTTTGATAACGCAAGCGGAATGATCTGGGTACAGTGGATTACTAGAATACTAGTAGCTGCTGAGTTGGTCCTTGGGTTTGCCTTATTGCAAAACAAGTGGTTCAAAAACCTAGTACTTCCTGCTACGATGGGAATTCTTGTACTTTTTACCATTCACTTATTTTACGAAGGATTCAGACAAGTTAATGGATTTACTGAGGGAAATTGCGGTTGTTTTGGGGATGTACTTCCTATGACTAATCTAGAGTCTATCATCAAAAATGTGCTCGGAATGGCTATTGGAATATACGTTTGGCTAAGACACAACAAAGACAATTCATTTGCTAGTTGGGTCGCTCCTACTTTCCTTGGACTTATTACCTTATTTACGTTAAGCTTTGGAGTAAAAAGCTATGAGTCTACTGCTGCAACTCCAGTAACTGAGGAATTAGGACTCGCTGAGAAACCACTCCAAAACCTTCCAGTAGACACTGTGGTGAACAGAATAATAGAAGAGGAAGAAACAACTACAAAGCCTATTGTCAAACCAAAGGAAACAGCTCCCTTTGTAGCTAAAGAAGTGGCACCTGTTGTGGTGAGAAAGACCCCAAGTGATATAACGCTAGAACTGCTATACACCTATGCTCCGGCTATAGAGTCTCAAAATCTAGCCTATGGATCTAAGATGGTATGTCTATTTAGTATGACTTGCAGCCACTGCCAAGAGGTATATAGAGACCTTACAGCTATGAATACTAGCGGCAAACTACCTAATGTATATTTAGTAAACTACGGCACAGAGTACGAACAGAACTACTTTTTTTCACAAGCGGGAAATGTAAAATCTCCACATACACGTACAGAAGAATTTTCGGACTTTAAACGAATGCTAGAAGGTAAGACATACCCTCGAATGCTCTATGTGAAAGACGGTAAAATAGTAAAGGAGTGGGACGTAGACACCTATGACAAGGCAGGGTTTATGAGGTACTTTGGCATAGAAAAACTTGAAGAAAAGAAAGAAGGCGGATTGCAGCTGGAGATACAAGACGGAGCTAGTCCGTGGTAAAACTACTATGGTACAGCTTTCTTTTTATATTCCTGACGGCCCTTACTCAGATCGGAGGAATAGTTCTGCTTATTTCATTACTAATTTTTAGCGTACGATCTCTAAAAACAATCACCAAAGTCCTCATGTTCATAGGGCTTTATTTCGTTACTACTTTTATCATCATTCCGCCATTAGCACAACTATGTGGCAGGGAGAAGATTAAAAATGGAAAACCAACGAACTATATGAGCGTAATTCTAAACAGGAATTATGTGAAGCCCGAATTAAATGTAATACTCAGTAAGCTAGAATCATTGGCAAGCTATGAAAACGCCAATATTCATTACCTAGACGCCAACTTCCCTTTCTTAGACGGCTTCCCGCTTCTCCCACATCTCAGTCACAATGATGGCAAAAAACTAGACATTAGTTTAGTCTACGAATCGCCTAGCGGAAAATTATCTGACAAACAAAAGTCAGTTAGTGGTTATGGAGTTTTTGAAGGCCCTAAAGACGGAGAACCAGACCAAATAGCAACGTGTAAAAAAGCAGGATACTTCCAATACGACTACCCAAAGTATCTCACTTTTGGTGAAATTAATAAGGACCTCCGATTTTCAGAAAAAGGCACAAAACTACTGGTAGAGGTACTCTTGAAATTTGACAACATGGAGAAGATCTTTATAGAGCCCCATTTAAAATCAAGACTCGGTTTGACAAATTCAAAAATCAGATACCACGGATGCGGAGCGGTGCGTCATGATGATCATATTCATATACAAGTTAAGTAACGTTACCTCAACTTAAACTCCACTCCTACTCTTACATTCTGAATAGTAGGTTTCTGCTCGTAACTAGCTAGCATAGAGTTGAGTCCCATTCCATATCCGTAGCTAGTCCATAAATTCCATCTAGGCGTCAGCCAAAACTTAGCTCCGACAGCCGCATTGGCTTGAAGAAGCATTTTGGCTACCTCTTCACTTGTACTTAAATCTACTATCTCAGTAGTAGAAAGTATAGTTATGTCTTTATTCGCGTTTTTCAGTAACGCATACGTACCTTTAGCATTTACTAAAAAAGATGCAGTAAGACCCGCTTCTACAAAGTAGCGGAGTCGTTTCTGACCGAAGTTATACTGAAGGTTAAGCGGCACAGAGGCATAATTAAAAGACACTTCGCATCCTTCACAGATTTGATTAGTACTACTTAACAGTGTACCATCTACCTTCTCTTGAGTAATAAGTGCTACTCGCGTACCCCGAGGAGTTGTAGTATACTCTGCGTTAGATATTCGTGGAGCGGTTATATAGGTATACTCTTCTTGCGATTCAGTATAATAGGTTTTCTCTTTTAGACTCAACATTGTAAGACCCGAACTTAGCATCCAATTCCCTTTTTTTACTCCTACATTTAGTCCATAGTTGTATGCATTAGCCGTGTTCGATTTCCCTAGATTATCCTGCTCATCAGAGGCCCTTTCTGGCAATACAGTATTCTTAGTATAATTTACATACCCAGCATATGGGCTTACATAAAACGCGAATTTTCTCTTTGTTGGGTTTTTCAAGAAATCAAGTGAATCCGTACCATTGGCACTCACTTCATATCCAAATTCATTCATCCCTATTCCATTAGTAAGAATCACCTCTTGGAAATTTGGTTTCACCAATGTTTCTGCTTCCGAAGAAGACGTCACATCTGTGCTATTAGTTTGAGTACTACCCGCTGTACTAACAGTGAGGGGCTCGTAGTTTCTAAATCCATTATCCATAGGATCTAGGGTTGTTATACCAGCAGTAGTATTATCAGAGCTCTTTCCTTTAGAATCATCTACTTTTACAGTTCCGGTTTCCTGTATGTCAGCGGTTTTACGGGTTCGTGGAGCACGTACCTGTACTATAGTTACTTCTTTATTCACTAGCGGAGTACTACTTTCTTCTGTCGCCAACACTTTGCTACTTTCATAGTCTGTGCTCTTTGCAGTATCCACATAATGAGGAGTTTTATAGATTGCTGTATTCTCTTCATTATAAGCCACTACCGAAGGAGTATTCACCGTATTAGCTTTATTTTGATTTATGAAATACCATAGACCCATACTACTTATGAGTAGCACACTCCCTAGACCTAGGAGTAACTTATAGCGGGCAAAAAAGCCTACTTTTTTACCACCGAGCATTCCCTCCATGGCAGCCCAACTAGCATCGGAGTACTCCATCCCCTTGCCGTCTAAGCCTTTCTTAAATATATCGTCTATATTACTCATCCTCTTATTTCTACTGTTCGTTCATTTACTTTTTCTTGAGCTTCTAGCATCGCCTTTAACTTCTTTCGTGCGTCGCTCACGTGCCACTTACTGGTCCCCTCAGATATGCCAAGGTAATCGGCTATTTCTCTGTGTTTGAAACCATCTAGGGCATACATATTAAAAACCCTTTGAGTAACATCTGGCAGTCTTTCTAGCATATTTCTGAGCTCCTGTGCATCAAACTGAAGGTCTGCTTGATTATACTCTACCGCTGGATTTACATCTTCGTAATCCGTCAAGTGTATATTAGCTATATACTTCTTTTCTTTTCTAAACTCATCTATCAAGTGATTTACCAAAATGTTCCTTATCCAAGTAGCTAAAGCATATTGATTATCATACTTTTCTAGGTTCTTTAATACCCTATAAAAGCCGCCATTCATTCGCTGAAGTGCTTCGCTCTCATTCTGTGTATAACGCAGTGCTATACTACTCATGAGAGGGAAATATCGCTTGTACAATTCGTTCTGGGAACGTCTGTCCTGCTGTATACATCCTGCTATGAGTTGCTGCTCTGTCATCTGTTTTTCTAAACCTAAAAAGAAGGAGTCCACTATAGACTCCTTCCTTTATCTTGATAAAGTTTCCTATTCGTTTATATATAGTTTAATGTTTTTTGATTGTTCGCCAGCTCTTACATTCAAGAAGTATATCCCATTTACTTGTGCAGTCATGTCTATGCTATACTCATTAGCTCCTGATAAGCCGCTTAGCTCTCGAGCCAATACTTCTTGTCCCAAGCTATTGATAGCTTTTATAGATATTTCTTCCGAAGCTCTTAAATTTAACTTTATAGTAAACGAACCATTACTTGGGTTCGGATATATACTTAGCTCATTGATAAGGTCTATATCCACAGTGCTTAGTAGATCTTTTTCATCTACTACTGTAATACCGAAACCATCTCTCTTCAGTAGATTGCCATTAGAATCTAGCCCTATACTATCACAATATGTGCTAGAGCATCCAGCTGCTGAGTCAGATATAGTCAAACAGAGATTATATAATCCAAACGTACTATACTGATGTGTAGGATACTGTACTGTAGAGGTGCTTCCATCTCCAAAACTCCAAGAGTAGTTAGTAGCAGAAGTGGTCCCTGTGCTATTATTTATGATGTAAAGATTATACAGATTGTTAGTATCTACACCTAGGTAATAAGATGCTTGGCAGTTCACACCCGTAAGATTAAAGGTATCTCCTGTATAGCCGCAGGATGAAGAATCTGCTCTGTATACCGTATAATAAACCGAGATACTACCACTACCTGTGAAAGTATGCGTAGCAGATACTCCACTATAGTTAGTAGTAGAACTAGCTTCATATATCTCCCAAGTAGCATATCCACCAGTAGGAGGGTTACTTCCAGAGAAGTTATATCTATTACTATTGGTACTATCTATGGTATAGCTCATAGTAGGATTGCAGCCAGATGTACCGCCTCCTACAGTAACAGTGGTACAAAAGGTGTCACAAACTATCGGTAAATTAAGGCTATCGTACCCAGTGAATATAGTAAGACAAGTGGTATATGTACCTGCTGCGGAGTAGGTATGAGTAGGATACGGTGCGTTAGAAGTACCACCATCACCAAACGTCCATAAAAACCCTAAGGTAGTATCTGAATTATGATTAAAAAACACAGGATATGAACTTGCACTCATATTCAAAGAATCTATAGTATACGTAAAGCTCGCATCACAATTTGAGGCTGTGCTACCTTGTATATAGATACTCCAACACATGGTATCGCTGCAACTATTTACAGTGTCCTCTATGAATAGACAAGGCGTGTAAGTAGCATTGCTCGCGTATGTATGAGATGGGTTTAGAGCTGTAGAGCTATTCCCATCACCAAAAGACCATTCTACTCTATAACCGTTGGCGGCATACGAAGAGTCGTAAAACTGGACTG
>Ga0209119_1003994_pt1 | contig 12413 bp, 14 predicted proteins | sample COG_03_FD_184747 | JGI IMG/M metagenome (GOLD analysis project Ga0209119, IMG submission 184747) | Pelagic Microbial community sample from North Sea - COGITO 998_met_03 (SPAdes) (version 2) | ecosystem: Environmental > Aquatic > Marine > Neritic zone/Coastal water | place: Helgoland, sampling... | reverse complement strand
CGATATCACGAAAATCCACCGCTTGTGCAGACAGGTTGGCCACCATAATTTGCATTTTCTGTGTTTTCAAATGCTCAACGGCATGCTCAATAGTGCTGTGTATTTTGGTCTTCACCCAATGTTCACTGCCCATAGCCGTGTCTTTGCGTATTTCGGTATTTTCATCACAAACGGCATGTAATTCATGCACGCCAACGGCATCACAACTGCGTACAATCGCCGACACATTGAAGGGGTTATGCACCTGTTCTAAACATAAAGTCAGAGTGGGTTGCCGTAAACTCAACAACTGCCGTATACGTGCATAACGCTGGGGTGACATATTTGCTTGAGCAGGCATACCAACATCCTTTAACGACTAAACCGCGTTTTACTCGGGCAATTCCATTACGCCGTCGATTTCAATTTGAACACCTTTAGGTAAAGCACTCACCTGTACTGCTGCTCTGGCAGGATAAGGCTGAGTAAAGTATTGACTCATGATTTCATTTACGCTGGCAAAATTAGATAAATCGATTAGAAATATATTCACTTTTGCAAGATGACTGGTTGAGCCGCCAGCCGCTTCACATACCGCCTGCACATTTTTAAATACTTGATGGGCTTGTTCCACAAAGTCTTCAGATATAACCTGCATGGTTTCTGGTACCAAGGGAATTTGCCCAGAAAGATAGACGGTAGTGCCGCTCTTAATAGCTTGGCTGTATGTGCCAATTGCTTGTGGCGCTTTGTCGGTATGGATAACGGACTTTGACATAAATAGTGACCTTTTCTTTTAAATAGAAGTGAGGGATTTAGGGTAAACCCTAATTCTGTTTGGCTTGACTATGCCTAGATACCCGCTGTACTTCTGGCATAGTACGGATTTTACGCATGACATTGGCTAGTTGGAGACGGTTTTTAATGGTTAACTCAATATCGATATAATAAACGTTACTTTCTTTTTCTTCGGTTTGTAATCCAACAATATTTGAACCACAACTCGCAACAGTGTTGGTTAATGTGGCTAAGGTACCTTGATGATTAATTAACTCAATGCGCAGCGCGGCTTGAAAATTACCGTGTACATCATCACCCCAATGCATAACTAACACCCGATGGGGTTCTTCTTTGCTTAGTTTGCGAATGTTACTGCAACCCGTCTGATGAATCGCCATGCCGCGGCCTGGACTTAACACCGCAACAATTTCGTCATTATGGATAGGGCGGCAACAGCGGGAATAGGACACTAATAAACCTTCTGTACCGCGAATAGCAACCTTGCTTTGTTTATCAGACAATTCGGTGTTTTCACCCAACAACCGCCTTGCGACTATGGCACTAAGTTCGTTACCTAAGCCTATATCCGCTAACAATTCAGAAAAATTGTTATGTTTAGTTTCCATTACCACACGATCAATATCTTCTTGTGGGACTTCGTCTAACTTTATGCTACTTAAAGCATGCCTCAGTAAACGATTACCCATAATCACCGCTTCTTCAGAGCGTTGATTTTTCAAATAGTGACGAATATGTGAACGTGCTTTGGCGCTGACCACAAAATTCAGCCAGTTAGCATTAGGTTTGGCTCTGGGTGAGGTAATAATTTCAACTGTTTGGCCATTGTCCAATGGTTTACTCAGTGAAAATGTACGCCTTTCTACTTTGACTCCCACACAAGAATTGCCTACATCAGTATGTACAGCATAAGCAAAGTCGACCGCAGTGGCGCCTAAAGGTAATTCAATAATGCGACCATTTGGGGTAAACACATAAATTTCATCAGGAAATAAGTCGGTTTTCACATTTTCAACAAATTCGAAAGATGAACTGGCGCTTTGTTGTAACTCTATTAGTGACTGCATCCATTGGCGTGCACGCACTTGAGCCGTTGTATCGTTACTGTCTTTTGAGTCTTTATATAGCCAATGAGCGGCGACACCTTTGTCGGCCATTTGATCCATTTCATGGGTTCGAATTTGAATTTCGACTGGGATGCCATGGGGGCCAATAAGAGACGTGTGCAAAGATTGATATCCATTAGTACGAGGTATGGCAACGTAATCTTTGAAACGGCTTTCAATCGGTTTGTACAAACCATGCATTGCACCTAGAGCGCGATAACAATGGTCAACAGAGTCCACTACCACCCGAAACGCATAAATATCCATTACTTCATTAAACATCAATTCTTTGTTTTTCATCTTGCGATAAATCGAATACAAATGTTTTTCGCGACCTGTCACCGTTGCGTTTATTGCCACGGCTCCTAAACGTGTTTCTACTTCTTTGCGGGTGTTTTCTATGATTTCTTTACGGTTGCCACGGGCTTGTTTAACGGCGTTGCCTAATGCCCGATAACGCATGGGATACATAGCCTGAAAACCCAATTCTTCAAGCTCATTCTTAATTTCGTGAATACCTAAGCGATGGGCAATAGGCGCATATATTTCTAGCGTTTCCCGGGCGATACGTCGACGTTTATCTGGACGTAATGAACCTAGAGTGCGCATATTATGGGTACGATCAGCCAATTTAATCAAGATGACACGAATATCTTGCACCATTGCCATCATCATCTTACGAAAGTTTTCTGCTTGGGCTTCTTGGCTACTGCTGAAGTGAATTTTTTCTAGTTTACTGACCCCTTCAACCAGCTCACCCACTGTTTCCCCAAACTGCTCACTTAAGTCTTCCTTATTGTGATGTGTATCTTCTATCACATCATGTAATAAGGCTGCCATTAAGGTTTCATGATCAAGGTGCATGTCGGCTAAGATGCCAGCTACGGCAACAGGATGGGTAATGTAAGGATCACCACTGGAACGCATTTGTCCACTGTGAGCATTTCTGGCCACAATGAAGGCTCGCTGAGTATCCGCTACCTTGTCGGGCGGTAAATAGGCTTCAATTTTTTGTTTTAAACCCTCAAAAAGATACACAGGAAACGCTTATAAATGATGAATAATAATTAAGAATACGGGGAATTTGGCTGGAAGCCAACGGCTAAACATCAGATTGATGAAAAGCCGTTAAAAAGTCGCTAACAAATTGACTAAAGATTAGCCAAAAAGAGAACGCTTTATTGCTCTAGTTATTGTTCTTGCAGGATGTTTGCTACAGAAGCAAATTCAGCTTGATCTTGTGCTTGTTGATCACGCATGTTTTCAGCTTCTAAAGTATCAGCGGTCACTAAACCTAGCTCAATCTCACGAAGAGCAATTACGGTAGGCTTATCTGTGCCACGTTCTACTAAAGGTTCTTTACCTTCGATAGCAATTTGGCGAGCACGACGAGCAGCCACTAAAACCAAATCAAATCGGTTGCCAATTTTATCTACAGCATCTTCAACTGTTACGCGGGCCATGATGATCTCCGTCGGGTGGTAATATGAAAAAAAGGTCGCATAGTGTACTGGCTAATGCGCAATTTTAAAAGCTATTTGATCTATAAATGGCCATATAAACAGCAATTATGATCCTAATAAATTCTCAAACAACTGCTGGTGGCGAATAATCTGTTTTTCTTTACGTAAACGGCGAGTGGTCACTATCGCGTCTAACTCAGACAAAGCAGCGGTAAAGTTATCGTTAACCACAACAAAATCGAATTCATGATAGTGAGAAATTTCCGAGACGGCTTTGGTCATACGTTGTTCGATGATCTCAGCTGAGTCTTGCCCCCGTTCAGTTAATCGCCTTTTGAGTTCTTCTTTTGAAGGCGGAGCAACAAAAATAGTCGCGGTATCGGGTATTTGTGCTTTGACCTGCCGTGCGCCTTGCCAATCGATATCTAAGAACACATCTATACCTTGTCGCAGGGTTTGTTCTATGACGACCTTGGACGTACCGTAATAATGACCAAATACTTCTGCATGTTCAAAAAAGGCACCTTGTTCAATCAGTGATTCAAATTGTATGCGGTCAACAAAATGATAATGCACACCGTCAACTTCACCGGTTCGTGGTGCTCGGGTCGTATGTGATACAGATACTTGCATAGCATTATTATGTTCATCTGTGGAGGGATGTTTTTCTAATAAAGCTTTAATTAAACTGGATTTTCCGGCGCCGGATGGGGCCGCCAAAATAAATAAATTTCCAAGAGTTTGAGGCATTTTTTTATCTTTTAATGATTAATTATTGTGTCGCGATTGATTAGCAATGTTAGCATATTCTCATTATATGAAATATGCCGAAGTGGATAAGAGACAAAACAGTCGTAAAATTCCGCAATTAAACAATAAAATGGGTGAAAGCAACATGAATGATAGCCAATATCATCAAATGAGCGACGATTTATTAATCGACATTGAAGAAATGCTCGACGAATGTGAAGTCGATATCGATTATGAGTCAGCCAGTAGCATATTAACGATGATTTTTCTGAACGGTACCAAAATCATAATCAATAAACAGCCGCCGTTACAGCAGTTATGGGTAGCCACTAAATTTAATGGTCATCATTTTAATTTTCAGGACGAGTTATGGATAGACGAACGAACGGGTGTTGAGTTTTGGTCATTTTTGGACGATGCGGTGTCTAAACAAGCCGAACAAGCCATTAAACTTTCTAAATAAAAGTCTTAACCAAGCGAGAGAATATCCATGAGTGAACACACGTTACCCTATGTTGAAGTTAATCCTAATAATAAGGCAAAAGCCACGGTCATATGGCTGCATGGCTTAGGCGATTCGGGTAACGGATTTGCGCCCATTGTGCCTGACTTAAAATTACCAGATGAACTAGGCATTCGTTTTGTTTTCCCTCATGCACCGATGCGCCCAGTGACCATCAATAATGGCATGTCGATGCGCGCTTGGTACGACATTACCACTCTAGACTTTAACAACAGGGCAGATAGTCAAGGCGTAAAAGAGTCATCCGATTTAGTGGCCGCATTAATTGAAGCAGAAATTGCCCAAGGCATTCCGGCTGATAAAATAGTCCTGGCTGGTTTTTCCCAAGGTGGTGTTATTGCACTTAATTTGGGTACTCGCTTCGAAAAATCTCTGGCTGGTATTATGTCTATGTCGAGTTATATGAGTGAGCCAGAAACACTCACTGATGAGGCGCATTGTGCCAACAAAAACACTCCCATTTTTGTGGCTCATGGCACCCATGATGATGTTGTGCCTATCTTTATGGGCAATACCGCTTATAAAGTCTTAGAAAGTAATGGTTATCAAGCTACGTGGCACGAATACCCCATGCAACATAATGTGTGTATGCAACAGTTAAATGATATTTCAAGCTGGCTACAACATAAACTGGGATAAAACATAGGTTATGACCTTTGTGATATAAAAGTGATGAAAGAATAATTCACTTCATCCGGTTTAATCTCACAAGATTATTATTTTTGTTACACGGAGAAATGAATGAACAAGTTTATGAAATACCTAAGTGTTGTTGTTTTTACACTTTTTACCTTACCTGCTTTTGCCCTGGATGATGCAGTGGGCACTGGAGTATTTAACGATACGGCGATTGATGGCTACGATACTGTTGCCTACTTTACTCAAGGTAAACCGGTTGAAGGTGATAAAAAGTTTGAGTTTTTATGGCGCGATGCCAATTGGCGTTTCTCTAGCCAAGAAAATTTGGATTTATTCAAACAAAACCCTGATAAATACGCAGCACAATTCGGGGGGTACTGCGCATGGGCAATGGCAGGTGGAAAAACCGCTGGCATAGACCCTGATGCATGGCACATAGAAGATGGAAAATTGTATTTGAACTACAATAAAAATGTACAAAAGGAATGGTTTACGACCATGGATGCGGACATTATTTCTGCAAACAAAAACTATCCTGAAATTACTGATGTGAGCAAATATCTAAGTCACTAATTATACTTTTTTATATTATAAGCCCGTTAATTCGGGCTTTTTATTATCTTCGAAAAAGTGCACAGTAAGTGAGCACAATATTTCACCTCATTTTGGAAAACCCTATGAAAAAATTTTCTCACCTGCTGATCCTTCTATCAATGGGTATATTCAGCCAATTTGTCACAGCACAAGTTGAGCGCAGTCAACTGACCAGTCGTATAGAAAACAAAGAGCCCACCGATAATCTTGAAGATTTTGTACAAGGTCAAAATAACGAAATGAAACGGGTCTACTTTTTCACCCACATCACCGGGCTGGTGGGTCAGCAAGTTATTCATCGGTGGATATATAAAGGCGAAGAAAAAGCGACCGTGACTTTGAATATTGGGGGTGATAACTGGCGGACCTATTCGAGTAAAAGAGTGCCGAACTATTGGCAGGGTAAATGGCAAGTGCAAGTATGGCAAGCTGACTTAATGTTAATCAGCCATGATTTTGAAGTGAGTTATTTAGAATAACGATGACCAGTAAGCGCACTATTCGTTTTGCTAATCCTGAAGGAGCCTCAGTGTTAAGTGCGTTAGCGCTGCGCTCAAAAGGGTATTGGGGTTATGACGCTGACTTTCTTGCAAGATGTTAAGAAGAGTTAACCTATAAAAAAAGTCAACTTTCATCGCCAGCATAGTGTTTTAAAGTGGCTGAGTTACACCCTCAGAATATGACAGGTTTTTTCGCAATCAATTTTTTAGGCCGTGCTCACCCAGAACTTGCAGCCCTGTTTATTGATCCTGACTTTATCGGTCAAGGTTGGGGGCGGTATTTGTTAGGTGAAGCCATAGCTGTGGCAAACACTTACAATGTAAAAACGATTTAACTACAAGGCGACCCCTTTGCCGAGAATTTTTATATGGCAAATGGTGCAGTTAAAGTTGGCGAAACAGAATCTCACAGTATTCCGGGACGCTTTTTACCTTTACTCGAAATTTGTCTTTAGCCAACCTCTCACAACACTATTATTTCTGATAATATCTACCGCATATTTTAATTCCTTTTTCAGGAAGTGTCATGTCAACACGCATTATCCGTATCGCAACGCGCAAAAGCGCTTTAGCGTTGTGGCAAGCCGAATACGTAAAAGCCGCGTTACTTAGCGCCCATCACAATCTACAAGTAGAACTGGTGCCCATGAGCACTCAAGGTGACAAAATATTAGATACCCCTTTAGCTAAAATTGGCGGTAAAGGTTTATTTATTAAAGAACTCGAAGTGGCAATGACCGAAGGTCGTGCGGATATTGCGGTACATTCTATGAAAGACGTGCCTATTGCTTTTCCTGAAGGATTTGGCCTACATGTTATTTGTGAACGTGAAAATCCTTTTGATGCCTTTGTGTCTAATCGTTTTAACTCACTCGAAGAATTGCCACAAAATGCTGTAGTAGGCACATCTAGTTTGAGACGGCAGTGCCAGTTGCGTAAAGTCAGACCTGATTTGGTGATCAAAGATTTAAGGGGCAATGTGAATACCCGTTTGGGTAAGTTAGATGCTGGCGAATATGACGCTATTGTGCTGGCGGCCGCAGGTTTAATCCGATTAGGTATGCACAACCGCATACAATCTGAGATGCCAGCTGAATTATCACTGCCAGCAGTAGGGCAGGGCGCGGTTGGCATTGAATGTCGTAATGATGATGCAGACTTGATAGCCCTGTTAGCGCCTTTGAACCACCTTGACACATCTATAAGGGTAAGAGCAGAGAGAGCCATGAACGCTAAGTTAAATGGCGGTTGTCAAGTGCCTATTGGTAGTTTTGCTCAGTTAGATGGTCCGAATATTACGTTACGTGGTTTGGTGGGATCGGTAGACGGCAAAGTGATGCTACATGCTAAGCACACCGACGTGCTGGAAAATGCTGAACAACTGGGTGAACATGTCGCAGAATTGTTGCTTGCCCAAGGTGCGGGGGACATTCTCAGCGCTTTGCAAGTTATTTAACCTGTGAATTACCCTATGACCTTTTTACTCCTTAGACCTCAAGCAAAATGCCAAACAAGTGCTCAGGCATTCAAGCAGGCGAATTTGTCTGGGGTGGCTTGCGGCTTAATTGATACGGTTGTGGATGACGTTGCAATAAGGCAACTCCCGGCAAAAATAGCCAATTTGCCCCGCTCTATTACAGAGAAAGTGTACGTCATAGTAACCAGTACAGTGGCTGCCGAGCAATGTGTATTGATGAAAAAGCAGTGGCATAAAAGTGTTTGTTTTTTCGCAGTAGGTGCCAGCACTGGACGTATAATACTCAACGCTGGCCTTGCGGTAGTTGTGCCGCAAGAAGCCAGAACGGAAGGGCTGCTTGCCCTGCCGCAACTGAATAACGTTGTTAATCACAGTATCATTATTATGAAAGGTTTTGGTGGCAGGGAATTACTTCACGACACCTTAGTCGCCCGTGGTGCTAAAGTGACAGAGTGGGAGGTGTATAAACGGGTCAAACTAGTGTCTCCCGTTTCCACACAAGACTGGCACCCAGCGCAAATTCGTTGCATTATTGCCACCAGTGGTGAGGTTATTCAGGCCGCCTTTGATTATTTTGATGGGAGTTGGCTTGTGACTTTAAACTGGATAGTGGTTAGCCAGCGAACCGCAGACCTAGCATTTAAACTGGGAGTAACCCAGCTAGACATTAGCCGTGATGCCAGTGATCAGGCACTTATTCAATGCGCACAACAGTTTATTACCCGCGCAAGACATTCTTCGGAGCATTAAATGGCAGATAGTCAGGACAAGTTAACCCCTTCAGATGAAGCAAAACTGGCCGCGTTGGAAAAACAATTGGCAAAAGAAAAAACGCCTAGCCCCTCTGCAAAAAAAGGGCAGGGAACAGCAACAGCGAATAAGAGTGTAGAAAAGCCAGCAACAAAACCTGCCGCTACCTTTGCCAAAGAAACAGGCAATAAAAGTAGTAAAAACACGGCTTCACCAGCACCTAAATCTGTTACTGAATCAAAAGGGAAAACCGCTATATTGTGGTTTTTCACGATTATTAATTTATTGCTGTTGGTGGCTATTATTGGTACGGGTTATTGGGCATGGCTGCAGTGGCAAGCACAAAACCAACAACAAACTGATGCCTTAACTACTCAGCAAACGAGTATGGATCGTCAGCAAAGCAGCCTTGAGCAGCAACAAAGCAGCCTTGAGCAACAACAAAGTAACATTGATCAATCCATTGCCTCTAACCAATTGGCAAAAGGTGATTTGGAACAACAAAATCAAGCACTTCAAACCCGTTTGCAAAGTCTGATTGAACAACTTCAACTTACCAGTGCACAAGTGCAAACCAATCAGCGTAATTTGGCGGATGTATCGGGCCGTAGACCTGCGGATTGGTTATTAGCTGAAGCTGATTATTTAGTGCGTATGGCAGGGCGTAAACTGTGGTTAGAGCATGATGTAAAAACAACCATGATGATGTTGCAGTCTGCCGATAGCCGTATTGAAGATTTAGACGACCCTAGTTTGTTACCTTTACGAACTAGGCTAGCCGAAGATATACAAAATCTACAACAAATTAATCAAGTTTCAACCAGCTCTATCGCATTAGCCTTAGGTGCCATTCTCAAACAAGTTGATCACTTACCTTTAGCCTTTTTTAAAAAACCCGAAGATAAAGTGGCTGATGAAACCGTTACCGAGTCTATTGATGATTGGCGCTCAAATTTGGGTCGTAATTGGCGAGCAGCGACCAAAAATTTTTTCAGCTTTAAAAAAGTCACTGCCGAAATAAAACCTTTTATGTCTGACCAACAACAATGGTTATCTAAAGAACAGCTGAAGTTTGCTTTGTTACAAGGGCAAGTCGCGGTATTGCAAGAAAACACAGCACTTTATCAACAATCGTTACAAACAGCCTATGGGTTAGTAATTGAATCTTTTGATATTAATAAAGTCATGGTGATCCAGTTCACCAAAAGCTTAAGTGATTTGCAAAAAACAGACTTTGAACGCACTTACCCCGAGCAGTTTAATGTTGCTCCGCTGCTGAAAGATGTAATAGAACAACGCTTAAATAGCCGTTTTGTGAACGGAAATAATGAATGATGAATCAGCTAATTAGAATTTTTATCGTATTGCTTATCTTACTGATCACGGTAGTTATTGCGGCGATGATTTTTGACGACAGTGGTTATGTGATGGTTGAGTTTAATGGCTGGGTAGTTGAGATGAATGTCTGGTCACTTAGCCTGTCGTTGATTGCTATTTTTGTTGGTTTCATGTTTATTAATTTATTCGTTAAAAGCTCCCTAGTCGCCGCTTCTGGCTCGAGGAATTGGTTAGGTAATTGGGGCAGTCGTAAAAAGCAAAAAGCCTTTACCGCTGGTTTGATTTCAATGGCTGAAACCAATTACCTGATTGCTAGGGAACATTTTAACAAAATCGAAAATGAAGATTTTGATGGGATCAATTTGTTAGCCGCAGCCGAAGCCGAAATACAACTGGGTCAATTAGAACAAGCCCAACGTTATTGGCGCATGGCTACAACCTTCGAAAAATCCAGTTTGGCCGCTAATTTATGTTTAATTCGTGATGCTTTGCAACGTCATCAAGCGGATGAAGCCATCGCACTTATCCAAAGTCTAAGTGAAAAACAACAAACCCAAAGACCTGTAATACAGCTCTGGGCGCAAGCACTGGGACAAGTCGGTCATTGGCAAGAATTAAAAGATAAACTAAAAGGTTGGAAAAAAGTGCTAGGCGTTGAATACGCACCCTTAATGCAACAAGCATCAAAGGGGAATTTTGCTGAAATCGCCAGTAAAGAAGGTGCCAGTCAACTCAAACAAAGTTGGCAGTTGTTACCACGGGCTACACGCAAAGATCCCGCGCAACAAGCGGCTTATATTCAGCAGCTTATCGCTCAAGGTATGTATGCAGATGCAGAACACGCATTAGTTGAGTACCAGCCGTCCTCGCCTCATCCATTACTGGTGCCTTTGTTTAAACAAATTAAATTACCTAATCCAGCGGGTGCCATTAAAAAACTTGAAAACTGGCTGAAAAAAGACGATTTAAACGTCGAATTATTATCTGCCTTAGGTCATATTGCATTTAACGCAAACGACAACCTGTTAGCTGAAAAAGCCTTAGCTAAGGCTATTAAACTAGGTAACCAACAAGAAGATTTGGTCTTGATGGCAAGCTTAAAAGAATCCCAAGACGATCAAAAACAAGCGCTACAACTTTATAAACAAAGCATGGGGTCTTCTTTGTGACAAATATTTTAAGTGACAAATAATTTAAGGTTAAGTGATTGCAGCTAAATAAATACGCTTTCAAACAAAATTTATTACAGACTCCACTGCTGATAAAAATATGCCTCTACATATCATTATTATTTTTATCAAGTCAGCTACACGGGAAACAATCTCAACTAACAGCACAAAAAGCACAAATTGCACAAATTGCACAAACAGCACATTCGACACTAACCCAAACGTCTGAAACTTCAGCCATATTTGAGTTAGTCACCTTAGGTGACAGCGGGGGTATTGAAGATGGCAATCTCAGCGCTTTTTTATTACGAGCGTTGCCTGAACCTCATTATATTACCTTCGATGCGGGCACTTTAGTTAATGGCATCAACGTTGCTCTGTCTAACAACGCGTTTAAAAACCTGCCAGTCAAAATAGATAACACGTTATCCCCCACGGGCAATATTTTACATCATCACATAAAAGGTTATCTGATTAGTCATGGTCATCTGGATCACGTAGCTGGCTTATTGATTGCCTCGCCAGAGGACAATAACAAACCCATTTATGCGCTCACATCCGTCAACCAGACTATGAGCAACAGCTACTTTAACTGGCAAGCATGGGCAAATTTCACCGACAGAGGTATCCCGCCACTTCTCAACAAGTATCAAGTAATAGACTTATTGCCACAGCAATCTACAAATTTGCAAGGTACACAACTAAAGGTCACCCCATTCAGCTTAAGTCACTCCCTTGAGTCCACTGCTTTTGTTATTGAATATCAAGGTAATTTGTTTGTGTATTTTGGTGACACTGGCCCTGATGCAGTCGAGAAACAAGGAAAGCTTGCCACTGTTTGGCGCTACTTGGCTGAGCAAATGAAAACGAAAAAACTGAGAGGCATAGTGATAGAGGTGTCATTCGATAACCAAAGACCTAACCACCTGCTTTTTGGACACCTTACACCTCAGTGGCTGATGTCAGAACTGACCCACTTTCACTCATTGGTTGATAACAAAAAACAACTCAAAGACATGCAAGTTATCATTAGCCATATCAAATACAGTATAAAAAACATCGTCGACCCTAAAGTGAAAATCAAACAACAATTAGAACAGGCCAACCAATTGGGCTTTAATTTTGTGATGGCCAAACAAGGGCAACGCATTGTTTTATAGCAGTGAGATCTTATCACCACGAATAAACAACAAAAAATGGTGGCAAAACTAGAGGATTTCATTAGAATCATCGCTCGCTTAAGCAAGCGTACACTTAACAAAAAGCACCCGTAGCTCAGTTGGATAGAGTATCGGCCTCCGAAGCCGAGGGTCGCGCGTTCGAATCG
>Ga0209119_1003983_pt1 | contig 12448 bp, 12 predicted proteins | sample COG_03_FD_184747 | JGI IMG/M metagenome (GOLD analysis project Ga0209119, IMG submission 184747) | Pelagic Microbial community sample from North Sea - COGITO 998_met_03 (SPAdes) (version 2) | ecosystem: Environmental > Aquatic > Marine > Neritic zone/Coastal water | place: Helgoland, sampling... | reverse complement strand
TGCCTTAGCGGACTCTATTGAGGGTGTTGGTGAAGCCGCCAAGGAAACCTCGAAGAATGTCGAAGAGGTTGCCGAGGCTGTAGAGGATAACACGAAGGCGGCAAAGGAAAACGCTGAGGCTAACAAAAGCAACTTAGCGGCACTCAAGAAATTGACCAAGGGGGTTACAGGTTTCGGACTTGCCCTTAAAGCTACGGGTGTTAAGTTCTTAATTGACGGATTGAACTTCCTGAAGGATGCTGCTCTAAATACTCAGCCTGTCATAGATGCCCTTGAGAAGGTTTCTGTGGGCTTATCTATTGCATTCGATACGGTTTATCAGGCCGTATCAAATAGCAACGTTAGCTTCGAGAAGACGGGTGCAGTCGTAGGGGGTATTGTAAGAGGTTCGCTTAACCTTCTTGTGATTACCTTGGAGAGCATCAAGCTAGGTGTGCTTGTGGCACAGCGTGCTTGGGAGAATAGCTTCTTCGGTAACAAAGACCCTGATAAGCTAGCCGCCCTAAATGCAGAGATAGAAGAAACGAAGGAGAAGATAGCAGAGACAGGCACAGCGTTAGCAGAGAATGCCAAGGATGTAGCTACGAACTTTGTTGATGCTGTAGGTGAGATAGCCAACGGGGTAAGTGAGATTACTCAGAATGCTGCAGATGCTATACAGAATATAGACATAAAGAAGGTAACTGACCAAGCAGATAGGATTGTAGCCTTGCGTAGAAAAGCTGAGGAGGCTGACTTGCGTATCAATCAGATACAGACGAAGTATGTTGCCCTCATCGAGGAGGCCGAGAGCCTCCAGAATGAGGAGAACCTCAGCCTCGATAGACGTGAGGAACTTATCAGAGAGGCCAACCGTCTACGGGTAGAGTCTTTGGCAAAGCAGAAGGCACAGCTACAGATTCAAGCGGAGGCACTACGCAAGCAGTTTGAACTCTCAGGACTTGAGGAAGACCGCATAGCCTTTGAGGAGAAACTCAATGACGTTAAGCAGGTACAAGCAGATATAGACAGCAGCAACCTACAGCTAAACGAAGAGTTAAGAGACTTGGATCAAGAGCGATTCGATGCCGCTGTTGAGGCAGGCGAGCGAGCGATTGAACTCTCCGAGATAGAGGCAGAGGCTGCCTTGATTGCTGAAAGAAGGGAGTCTAAGAAACTAGAGATACAGAAAGCCAACCTCGAAGAGATTAAGAACCTGCGCCTGGCTGCCCTTGAGGAGCAGATGGCGCAACTAGATGTAGAGAGTGAACTCTATAAGCAGTTAGCAGACGAGAAGAAGGTCATAGAGGCGGAGTACCAAAACGAGGTACGGGAACTTAATGAGGAGACCTTTGAACTCAACAAAGAGAAGGAAGAAGAACTACGAGATGCGAAGTTTGATATTGCTACCTCTGGCCTAGAGGCGGTCAGTGCATTAGCTGAGGCCTTTGCAGGTGAAGATGAGGAACGTGCTAAGAAGGCGTTTACAATACAGAAAAGGTTAAGCCAAGGCCAAGCATTAGTGAGTACCTACCAAGCGATTATAGGTGCTTTAAAAGCCGAGGGTGCAGACGGGTTACTACCCTTCCCTGTGAGAGTTGCAAATGCTGCCATTGCAGGGGCTACAGGTCTCGCACAGGTAGCGAGTATTGAGGCTACCCAATTTGGTGGCAGTGGTGGCGGTGGTATAGACACCCCGACAGCACCAAGCCAAACCCCTCAATTCAACATAGTAGGCACAAGTGGTATCAATCAGTTGGCACAAAGCGTATCGCAGGAACGCACTGTGAGAGCGTATGTAGTAGCAGGGGATGTTACCACACAGCAAGAGTTAGATAGAAATAAAGTAAATACAGCTAGTTTCGGATGATGAATATAATTGAACTTATAATTGACGAGGAGGCCTTCATTACAGGTATACAGGCCATCTCTGTAGTTGAGCAACCTGCTATCGAGGAGGACTTCATAGCGTTAAAGGAAGAGAAGAAAGTAGAACTCAAGAGCATTGATGATGAGAAGCGCATCCTGATGGGTGCTGCTCTCATCCCTAATAAGCCTATCTATCGTAGAGATGGTGAGGAGGAGTATTATATCTACTTCAGCAAAGACACGGTCAGAAAGGCTAGTGAGTTATTCTTTATGAGTGGCAACCAAAGCAAGGCTACCCTAGAGCATCAGGTAGACATCGAAGGGTTGACAGCCGTTGAGTCGTGGATCATAGAAGGCGAGCAAGACAAGAGCCGCCTGTATGGTATGGACTTGCCTGTTGGTACTTGGATGGTTTCAATGAAGGTCAACAATGACGAGATTTGGAATGATTGGGTAAAGACAGGAAAGGTCAAGGGCTTTAGCATTGAGGGCTACTTTATGGACAAGGTGAATATGAGTGCAGACTCGTTAGCCTCCATTGAGAAGGAGGCAGACGAGGTCTACGCTGAGGAGAAGTTAAGTGCTATTAAGGCGGTCATTAAAAAGGACAAGAGATACAAGTCTGGCAAGAAGACAGAACTCGAAAGCTATAACGACTATCCCGAAGCGGTGCGAAACAACGCCAAGCGAGGGAGAGAGTTAAATGAGAAGCAGAACAACAAGTGCGCCACGGACGTGGGCAAGCAAAGAGCAGCGGATTTAGAAGCAGGCCGTAATGTATCAGTTGAAACAATTAAGAGAATGTACAGCTACCTCAGCAGAGCGGAGGAATACTACGATGAAGGAGACAAGGAAAGCTGTGGGTACATCTCCTACCTTCTATGGGGTGGTAAGGCTGCCAAGCGTTGGGCAGAGAGTAAGTTGAAGTCTCTAGGCGAGATTTAAAAATGTAACGCAAAGCCAAGTATTTAATTAACCTATATAGATAACATAGTTATGAAGTCACAAGAGACCCTATCAAAGATTATGAGCATCTTGAACCTCTCAGAGGAGCAAGTAAAAGTAGATGCTGCTCAAGCAACATTAGAAAACGGAACTGTCCTAGAAGCCGAGGCGTTTGAGCCAGGTAACGAGGTATTCATTGTATCAGAGGATGAGCGAGTAGCTGTTCCTGTAGGTGAGTACGAAATGGAAGACGGGCGTGTACTCGTAGTTGCTGAGGAAGGTATCATTGCAGAGATTCGTGAAGGTGGTGAAGAAGAAGCACCTGCCGAAGAGCCTGCTGAAGAACCTGCAGCAGAAGAAGAGTTGGCTGAAGAGGAAATGAACTATGTCACTCGTGAGGAGTTGGCTGAGGTCGTTAACGAAATCAAGTCAATGGTTGAGCAGATGATGTCGGAGAAAGAAGAGGAGATGGCTGCTGAAGCTAAGCAGAAACTTAGCAAAGCAAAGCCTGCTCGTAAGCCGATGAAGCACAGCCCAGAGACTAAGGCGAAGCCTCAGATAAACTTGGGTCAGTCTAAAAAAGGCGGTAGCACTTTGGATCGTGTAATGGCAAAAATTGCTGAGTAATGAGTTGGCGTAAGATAGAAAAGGTATGGGACGAGGTTCGTGCGGCTAAAGAGCCGAAACGAAACCTGTCTAAGCAACCTAAGAAAGTTCGTGAGACAAAGTTGAGCACTAAAGACGAAGTATATGATGCTTTGACTTGGGCTTTTGATAATCAGTATCTCATCAAGGATATTGAGAAGCTAACATCTGTTATGGAAGTAGCTGTATCAAACCTAAAGTCAGCAGGTGTTGAGTACACAATGCTAAACACCTATATCGTAGAAGACTACGAAACAATCATTAACGACAAAGGTGATGAGTTGCAGAAAAAAGCCTCTGAGTTAGGTGTCGATATTGAAGACATCCTTAAAGATTATACTAAAGGTGATATTAGTTCAGCGGATTCAATCTGTAAGAATTTGGTAAAAGCCATTCAGAATTTTTCTGACAGCACAGAGGATATGAAAAAAATTGTTAAAGACCTAGAGGAATAATGAAAAAAGGAGTACAAAAATTATGGGCTGAGTTGGCTTCGGCTAAGAAGCCTGCCAAACTCAGCAAGCAAGGCCGAGGTGTTAAATTGTCTTTGGTAGATGATGCAGAAAGTGCTTATCGTGATGTAGAGGGTGCATACAGCACTGCTTCATACTTCGCATATGAAGTTATTGAAGAGTTAGATGATAAAATGTCTGAAATCTACCGCACGGTTGATGAGTACATTATCAATAGTGAAATGTCCTACTTGCCAGAGGCCTCAAAGCGTTTAGGGGAAATCCTCAATAAGATTGAAAACAGTGCAAACGACTTAGGCATTGACCCTTCTGACATCTATGATGACTACGAAGAGGCTAAAGATATGGTAGACAATGCTGAGAGCGTTATTGACGATGCTAAACGTGAGTGGAATAGTTCTCGTGTATCTCGTGCTTCAAACTTTGACTTACCATTTTAATTAAGTAAATAATCAATAATAAGATATAGAAATGGCTACAACTACTAGCATTACTACAACTTACGCAGGTGAATTTGCAGGGAAATACCTCTCTGCTGCCTTGCTAAGTGCTGATACTATCGAGGGTGGTGGTATCACGGTTAAACCAAATGTGAAATACAAAGAAGTAATGAAGAAGGTAGCATCTGATGCTATCGTCAAAGATGCTACTTGTGATTTCTCTGACACTTCAACGCTTACACTTACTGAGCGTATTCTTCAGCCTGAGGAGTTCCAAGTGAACCTTGAGCTTTGTAAGAAAGATTTCCGCAGCGATTGGGAAGCGATCCAAATGGGCTACAGCGCATTTGATAACTTGCCACCTGCATTCTCTGACTTCCTTATCGGCCACGTTGCTTCTAAGGTAGCTGAGAAAATGGAGAACAACATCTGGCAAGGTGTTAACGCAACTGCAGGTGAGTTCGATGGTTTCGAAACTCTATGGGCTGCTGATGGTGACGTTGTAGACGTAACAGGTACAACCGTGTCGGCTGCAAACGTTATTACTGAGATGGGTAAAGTAGTTGATGCTGTACCTACTGCTGTATACGGAAAAGAAGACCTTTACCTCTACGTTTCTTCTAACGTTGCTCGTGCTTATGTTCGTGCATTAGGTGGATTTGGTGCTTCAGGTCTAGGTGCTAATGGTTTAAATGGCGAAGGAACAACTTGGTTCAATGGTCAGAACTTGGCATTTGACGGAGTGAAGATTTTTGTTGCACCTGGTTTGTCTGACAATACTATGGCTGCTGCTCAGAAATCAAACTTGTTCTTCGGTACAGGATTGTTGGCTGACACTAACGAGGTTAAGTTGCTAGATATGGCTGACCTTGATGGTTCTCAAAATGTTCGTGTAGTAATGCGTTTCACTGCAGGTATCCAATATGGTATCGGTACTGAGATTGTATTCTACTCATAAGAATTAGTTTAAAACAATTTAAAGGGCAGGTGGGCTACAGCCTGTCTGCCCTTTTTTAATAAAAATATATTATGGCGTGTGTAATTACAGCAGGGCGTGCAGTCCCTTGTAAAGACGTAGTCGGAGGAATCAAAGCGATTTACTTTGCGAACTACGGAGACATCGGTACGGCTTCATTGACTTCCGATGAGATTACTGACTTAAGTAGCAGCTTCACGGCTTACAAGTATGATGTAAAAGGCAACTCTTCTTTAGAGCAGGCTATCACATCTTCTCGTGAGAACGGAACAACCTTCTTTGAGCAGACTCTAAATGTTACCTTGACTAAGTTGAGCAAGGAAGATCACAAAGAGATTAAACTATTGGCTTATGGCCGTCCTCACGTCTTCGTACAAGACTATAACGATAACTGCTTTGCAGTAGGTCTTGAGCACGGAGCAGATGTAACGGGTGGTACTATCGTAACGGGTGCGGCAATGGGAGACCTTTCAGGGTACACATTGACGTTCACCGCACAGGAGGTATTGCCTGCAAACTTCTTAGCAGGAGCGACAGCAGCAGACCCATTCGTTGGTCTAGCGACAGCAACAGTTTCAATTACCGAAGGAACTAACGTGTAATTGATAAATAAGTGTATATTTGTGCTCTAGGGCATAGCACTCTGGTTTGGTTAGAGAGGGGAGACGTTTCAGTACGTCCCCCTCTTTTGTTTTGTAACAATGTCTAGCCAAAAGGGTTAACCTATTATGCATATAGTAAGTACAACAGATAGCACTATCAAGTTTGTCCCTAGAGCCTACGATACATCGCTCTCTGTAGTTATTACAGACGAGGAGACTAACACGAGTAGCACAGAGTCATTAACAGGCACTAGAAGCCGTAATTATATGGTTATAGACCCTTCCTACTCCTTCAAGGAGGGAAGGTTCTATACGATACGAGTAAGTGGCTCTAACGAGGTCTATAGAGGCCGTGTGTTCTGTACTGACCAAACCGATTACGAGAAGTACACGGTCAACCAAGGGCAGTACACGCAGTACAACTCAGACAATAACGGATACATATACCGATGAGTAACATAAGAATCGTAAACCTCAACAGCTACACTACCCCTGTGGTGCAGGAGAACAACCGCAAGCAGTGGGTTGAGTACGGAGGTGATAACAACTATTACCAATACCTTATAGACCGCTACAATGGGTCAGCAACTAACAACGCCATCATCAATGGTGTGTGTGAGTTGATTTATGGTAAGGGCATTGGTGCAACAGATGCAAGTAGGAGACCTGAGCAATACGCTCAGATGGTCTCGATGTTTTCCAAGCAATGCCTCCGTAGGGTAGTCTTTGATTTAAAGGCTATGGGCCAGGCGGCCTTCCAAGTTATTTATAACGAGGACAAGAGTGCCATCGCACAGGTTGAGCACTTCCCTATTGAGACCCTCCGCTATGAGAAGATGAATGAGGATGGTGAGATAGAAGCCTATTGGTACAGCAAGGATTGGTCTATGATCCGCAAGAAGGGTTATGAGCCTGAGCGCATCCCTGCCTATGGGTATGGGAAAGCAGGCGATAAGCTAGAAATCTACTGTATCAAGCCATACAGAGCAGGGTACTATTACTACAGCCCTGTAGATTACCAAGGAGCGTTGCCCTATGCAGAGTTAGAGGAAGAGGTAGCTAACTACCACATTAACAACATCAAGAATGGCCTTAGCCCTTCGATGTTGATTAACTTCAATAACGGCATTCCAACGGAGGAGGAGCGTGAACTGATAGAGCGTAGAATCATAGACAAGTTCTCTGGCACTAGCAACTCAGGCAAGTTCATCCTAGCGTTTAACGATAACAAGGAGATGCAGGCAACTATTGAGCCTGTACAGCTTTCTGATGCCTCACAGCAGTATGAGTTCCTTTCTGAGGAGTCCTCACAGAAGTTGATGGTAGGCCACCGCATCACCTCACCTATGTTGTTAGGTATTAAGGATGGTTCAGGTTTAGGGAGTAACGCTGACGAGATTAAGACGGCATCGTTACTCTTCCAAAACACGGTTATCCGTAGCACGCAAGAGATGATTCTCGATGCTATGGATGAATTACTAGCCTACAATGATATTAGCTTAAACCTCTACTTTAAGACGTTACAGCCTCTAGAGTTTATTGACTACGAAGGGTTAGATGACGAGACTGCAGAGGAAGAGACAGGTCGTAAGTTTAGTGCTGACGATCCAGAATTTGACTTAGAGGATTTTCTTGAGCAGATAGGCGAAGATGAACCACAAGACGAGGAGTACGAACTCATTGATGTAGACAGCGAGTCTACAGAAGATGAGCCTGAGGACTTTGATGTTGAGGGATACCTCAATGGCCTTGTGAACCTATCTGCTAAGGAGGATTCATCTCAGGACAGCGAACTCTACAAGGTTCGCTATACTTATGTGAAGGGCACGAGTAAGACCCCTGACGGGGAGACTCGTGACTTCTGTAGAAAGATGCTACGCACTAAGAAGCTGTACCGCAAGGAGGACATCGGTATGATGTCAGCCAGGGGAGTGAATAAGAAGTTTGGCCACAAGGGTAAAAACTACTCTATCTTTAAGTACAAGGGTGGCCCTTCGTGTTACCATAGATGGGAGCGTAGAATCTATAAGAAGAAGATAACGAAGAACGGAGAGCCTTGGGGAGGCAATGCCCTTCAGGGTACTAAGTTTGTCAACGTGAACCAAGCTGTTAGAGCAGGGTTCAAGTTGCCAAAGAATCCTAATGAGGTGTCAGTAGCACCTATTGATATGCCAAGACAAGGACACCATCCAAATTACGGAAAATAATGGCTAAGGTTTTATTTATAAAGAAAGAGGACATCGTGCGTAACAGCACTATCAGCGGAAACCTAGATAGTGATAAGTTACTGCCCTTCATAGAGATTGCTCAGGAGATACACATACAGAATTTCTTGGGATCAAAGCTGTACGACAAGATACGAAACGACATTATAGCAGATACTTTACCTGCTAACTACGAGACGTTATTAGACGAGTATGTACAGCCGATGTTGATACACTACGCTATGACGGAGTATTTACCTCACGCAGCCTATACGATTGCGAATGGGGGTGCATACAAGCACTCCTCAGAAGCAAGCGAGTCAATGACTAAGGAGGAGTTGGATTTCTTGAGTGAGAAGCATAGAGATATAGCAGAGCACTACACAAGAAGGTTCATTGATTTTATGGCTTTCAATAACAACACATACCCTGAGTATAATCAAAGTCAAGACGATGATATGTACCCCGACAAAAACGGAGTCTTCAACGGTTGGAATCTCTAAGCATTACAAGCCGAAGAAGAAGAACGTTGAGAAGTTGAAGAAACTGATAAAGAAGATAGAGAAGAATGGCAACTGATGAAAAGGGCTACGGCTCAATCTACGGCTCTACCTGGTGGGGAAGTGGCGATGCATTCACCAATACGATAGGTTGGGGAAGTGCAATGTTTTACATATTAGACCCTGCACAATTCCAGAACAGAGCGTTAGCGGATGGAGCGGTAGTAGAGGCTTTTGAATGTGTTAGTAAGCAATTAAGAAGATACCCACAGGCAGACTTAGGTAGACAGTTGTTTGATGCCTACGACCTCAGAGTCGAGACGGCATCAGGATCAACTGAATCAAGAACCTGTACAATTAACGAACTAAACGATTTATTCTAATGAGTTTATATAAAGATGCAAGTTTGGTAATGATACCAAGTGCCTACAAGGATGGTAAGTTGTATAGTATTAGACCTACTGATGGTAGTGGGGACTTTGCCTTTGGTAGGGGTTCAAATCTTGCTGCTACGAGGGTAGATGTTAATGGTCTTATTGAGAAGGGTAGAGAGAATCTTTTGCTGCAATCAAATCAGTTTGATACTACTTGGTATAATAGTAGTAGTACGGAAACAGGAGGACAAGCAGGATATGATGGAACTAACGATGCTTGGCTACTTACAAAAACAGGAGCAAACGGAGGTATAAGACAAAACAATACAACAAGTGGTGTGCAAACATTTAGTTTTTACGCAAAGGCAAATGCATCAACTTGGGTAAAGGTTAATAATCTTGGTTCTTCAGTATATCATCAAGCTAATTTTGATTTGTCTAACGGAGTATTAGGAACCATTGGAAATGCTATTGATGCCAAAATTGAAGATGTAGGAAGCGGTTGGTATAGATGTATAACAACATATGATACTACTCTTGTGAATATAGATGTAAGGGTTGCTGATTCGGACAATGTTGTAAGCGGCACAAGCGGTAGCATCTACATCCAAGACGCTCAATTAGAGCAAGGCTTGGTAGCTACTGATTACATTGAAACAGGAGCATCTACTGCACAAGCAGGTATCTTGGAGGATATGCCACGCCTTGATTATAGTGGTGGTGCTTCTTGTCCTTCTCTTTTACTTGAGCCTCAACGGACAAATAGTGTAATTGATAGTGAGTATTTTGGAGGGTCAAGTTGGAGCAAGGCGGCAGTAAATATAACTGACAATAACGCTATCTCTCCAGAGGGTGTGCAAAATGCCGCTTTGATTACGGCTGACGGAACAAGTACGCAACATTATATTTTAATCACTTCTTCACCAAGTGCTAAAACAATATCAATTTTTGCGAAGATGGGAACGCAAAGATATGTTCAAATTCTTACAAGTGGTACTGCAAATGCACTTGCAAACTATGATTTGCAAGAAGGTGTATTTGGCAATGAGGGTTCAGCAACAACGGCAGATATTGAAGATTACGGCAATGGTTGGTATCGTTTGATTTTATCTTCAAGTGATGCTTTGACTGGTAATTTTTATTTGAATTTTGTTAACTCATTAGCACAAGGTCGTTTCGCTGCTACAACAAGTAGCGGCACTATTTATGTATATGGAGCGCAAATAGAGGCATCTTCAAGCTACCCTACCTCATATATCCCTACCTATGGGACAAGTCAAACGAGGTCTTTTGATTTTCAAAGTGTATCAGGTTTAAGTGCTGATGTATTTAATAATGACAACCTTACTCTTTTCTATGATTTTAATTACAATGCTAATGGTCGTGAAGGTTCTACAACTGCATACCGAATCTTTAGTGGTTCATCAGGATTAGGAATAAAAGGTACAAGTGGTACTGCAAGGATTTTACAGATTTTTGGTTCTGGAGATTTTATTGGAAGTATCAACTTTAATGCAGCAGAGGCTACGAGAATTAAAGTAGCACTACGAGTAACCAATGGAACTTGTGAACTATTCTTTAATGGAGCGAAAGATACGGAGACTATTGATGTATCAGCGGGAGCACCATATAATTGGGGCACAACACAAGTGACCGCAAGTAGTTCAATAAACACATCTTTAAACCAATGTGTAGGCTTCCCTACGGCATTAACTGATAGCGAGTGTATCGCCTTAACAACTTTATAAGATATGAGCATTTACGATAAAGCGAGTCTTGTACTCATTCCTTCAGGAACAAAGACAAGCAAGGTGTATAGCCAAAAGCCTGTTAATGGAGATGGTGATTTTACTTTCTCAAGGTCAACTGCTGCAACAAGGGTTAATGCAGATGGTAATATAGAGAAGGAGACTCAAAACCTGCTCTTGCAGAGTAATAGTTTTGATACGACTTGGGTAAAATCAAGCGGGATAACCTTGACATCAGGTCAAGCAGGATATGATGGAAGTAACAACGCTTGGTTGGTTGAGCGTAGTGCAGCATACAATAATATATATCAAAGCAATTCAAGTTTCTTTACACCTGTATCAACTATTAGCATTTACGCTAAAGCAGGAACATATAACTTTTTACGATTAGCAGTAGCGGGTGTTTCAGAACAAGTTTATTTTAATCTTACTGATGGTAGTTTAGGTGTAAATTCAGATTTGATTGCATCCTCTGCTCAAAGCGTAGGAAATGGTTGGTGGAGACTTTCTGCAACATTTCAGGATAGTTCAGCATCAGGAATTTATATACAACCTGTAGAAACCGATGGTGGTATTGGTAATGCAGGTACAGGAAGCATCTACATCCAAGATGCTCAACTTGAGCAGGGACTTGTAGCAAGAGACTATATAGAAACGACTACTGCTGCCGTAGAGGGAGGTATTACAGACAATGTACCAAGATTAGATTATACGGATAGTTCGTGTCCTGCGCTCCTGTTAGAGCCGCAGAGAACGAATGTATGTCCTAATAGTGAGGATGTTTCTAATTGGACTTTGGCTTTTGCAACTGCGACTGCTAATGACACTATCAGTCCAGAGGGGGTTCAAAACGCAGCAAAGATTGTAACCTCAAGTGCAGGATGTGATGTAAAATTAACAAGCATTCCTGTATCTGCAAGTACAACATATACTGCAACTTTCTATTGTAAGTTGACAAGCGGAAGCGGTCTGCAAACCCGCTTCTATGATAACACTAATGGAGCGAACATTGAGTATTATACTTATGATAGCCAATTAGTAGTAGGAGAATGGAAACGAGTAACGAGAACATTTACTACACCTGCGGGATGTAACAACATTCAAATATGGTTTTTAGCAGCATCTTCATCTTCATCAGTTACTGCTCATTATTGGGGATACCAACTTGAAGCAGGAAGCTACGCAACATCCTACATACCTACCTATGGGACGAGTGTGACGAGAGGTAAAGATGATTGTACTATTGCTGATACAGGTGATATTATTGCTGATTCCAAAGGCTCATTTTTTATAGACCTTGATGTTGATTTTCTTGATAATAATGGCTTGATTCCTATAACCGCAGGTAGCGGTACTGCTGCTTTATATTATTTATGGTTGACAACAGGTGGAACTATTAGGTCGGAATGGTATAATGGAGGTGGATTACAAGCAGCAATAGCGACTTCGGGAGGATATTTTAACATTGGAGATAGATTAAAAATTGCAGCAGGATATCAAGATAATGATTTTGTGATGTATGTAAATGGAACACTAATCGGAACTGATACAAGTGGAAATGCTCCTTCACCAACATTGTTAAGAATTGGAAAATACAATGTAGATAATTATACAGGAGGTGCAATCAATCAATTTCTTGCATTCCCTACACGACTATCAAACGAAGAATTAGCAGCACTAACAACAATCTAAT
>Ga0209119_1003981_pt1 | contig 12452 bp, 11 predicted proteins | sample COG_03_FD_184747 | JGI IMG/M metagenome (GOLD analysis project Ga0209119, IMG submission 184747) | Pelagic Microbial community sample from North Sea - COGITO 998_met_03 (SPAdes) (version 2) | ecosystem: Environmental > Aquatic > Marine > Neritic zone/Coastal water | place: Helgoland, sampling... | reverse complement strand
CTGCCTCATCTGGGAAATCTCTTGTAAATTGGATAATATTCATATCATTTTTATTTATCCTAATCTAACATTTTTTTGCTCAGGGGCACAACTATTGGGATGCAGAAAATGAATATATCAAAATCATTAATTATCACCTCCCTTTTTTTCTTTTATACTAGTCTATTATTCCCAAGAAATGCATACTCACAGGAAGTAATCACATTTGCGGGTAGCGGATCAAGTGGAAGTGCAAATGGAACAGGAACAGCCGCTACATTTAACAATCCTCAAGGAGCTGTCGTAGATGCCAATGGCAATGTATATATCGCAGATAAATTTAATCATAGTATACGAAAGATAACCACTTCGGGTGTAGTATCTACATTTGCCACGGGGTTCTCTAGACCCAATGGATTAGCCATAGACGCAAGTGGTAATATATATGTAGCAGATGAATGGAACCATAAAATAAAAAAAGTCACTTCAGGAGGAACCGTAACCACATTAGCAGGTAGCAGTCTCGGAATGACAAATGCAACAGGAACAAGTGCACAATTCAATTATCCTAGTGGAGTAGCAGTAGATGCTAGTGGCAATGTTTATGTAGCAGATAAGGATAATCATCGGATTAGAAAAATTACATCTGCGGGTGTGGTAACCACCTTTGCCGGTAGCGGATCAAGTGGCAATGCAAATGGAACAGGAACAGCAGCTACATTCGCTAGTCCTACAGGATTAGCTATAGATGCCAATGATAATATATATGTAACTGATTATGCAAATCATAGTATTAGAAAAATTACTTCATCTAGTGTAGTAACCACACTTGCAGGACCCGTAGGGACTACAGGAACTTGGGGTACTACAAATGGAACGGGTACAAGTGCCCGGTTTAATTATCCTTACCATGTGGTTATAGACAGTGATGAAAATCTATACGTTTCGGACTACAATAATCATAAAATTAGAAAAATTACTTCATCTGGTGTTGTCACTACTTATGCTGGAAGTGGATCGGCAGGAAGTGCAAATGGAACAGGAACAGCTGCTACTTTCGATAACCCTAAGGGGCTAGCTATAGATGCTAACGATAATACATATGTAGCAGACTTCGATAATCATATAATTAGAAAAATTACTCCGCCCCTTCAGCTAGGCAGTGACATAGATGGCGAAGCAGCAGGTGATGAGTTTGGTAGTGCTGTGGCAGTATCAGAAGATGGATCAATACTAGCAGTAGGAGCAGCCTATAATGATGGAGGGGGTACAAGTGCTGGCCACGTGCGTGTATATCAGTACGCCAGCAGCAGTTGGTCGCAGTTAGGTGGTGATATAGACGGTGAAACGGCACAGGATAGAAGTGGAACAAGCATTTCACTCTCTGATGACGGTAGTATTTTGGCAATAGGAGCTAGGCTAAATGATGGTGGTGGATCCAATTTTGGTCACGTTCGAGTATATGAGTACGCTAGCAGCAGTTGGTCACAGTTAGGTAGTGATATAGACGGCGAAGCAACGAACGACTTTAGCGGGGAGAGTGTTTCTCTTTCTGGAGATGGCACTATTGTCGCTATTAGTGCTACAGATAATGATGGGGGTGGTACAGATGCTGGCCACGTACGTGTATATCAGTACAGCAGCAGTTGGTCGCAGCTAGGTGGTGATATAGACGGTGAAGCAGCTTATGACAAATCAGGAAAAAGTATTTCACTTTCTGATGATGGTACTATTCTAGCAGTTGGGGCATACTATAATGATGGAGGGGGTTCAAATGCTGGCCATGTACGTGTATATAAATATGCTAGTGGCAGTTGGGGGCAGCTAGGTGGTGATATAGACGGTGAAGCAGCGGGCGACTTAAGTGGTTACAGTGTTTCACTTTCTGATGATGGTACTATTCTAGCCGTAGGAGCATATAAGAATGATGGGGGTGGTTCAGATGCTGGCCACGTACGTGTATATAAATATGCTAGTAGCAGTTGGGGGCAGCTAGGTGGTGATATAGACGGTGAAGCAGCGGGCGACTGGAGCGGCTTTGCGGTTTCATTATCAGGTGATGGCACTAAATTAGCCGTAGGAGCACACAATAATGATGGGGGTGGTGCAGATGCAGGCCATGTGCGTTTATATAAATATGCTAGCAGCAGTTGGGCTCAGCTAGGCTATGATGTAGATGGAGAGAGTGCGGGTGACCAGAGCGGTAACAGCGTTGCATTGTCTGGGGATGGTATAACATTAGCTATAGGAGCTCCAAAAAATGATGGGGCAGGTACAGATGCAGGAAGTGTGAGAGTGCATTTTGTGAGTGCTGCATTGCCCGTAGAGTTGATACACTTCACCGCACAAGCAGCAGCCCATACTACAGCAGGGCTTACTTGGGCTACCGCTACAGAGATAGACAATAGTCACTTTGTGGTAGAACGTAGCTATGATGCACGCTCATTTGCAGCTATAGACCGAGTAGAAGGCAATGGCAATAGCAATGAAGTGCTACACTATAACTATACCGATACGCACATAGCCAAAGGAACTAAATTAGTCTATTACCGTCTGCACCAGTTTGATTACAATGGAGCAAGTGAGTACTCGGATGTTCGCATTGTACATTTTGATGAGGCTAAAAATCTAGAAATAGCAGCATACCCTAATCCATTTAGCAAAGAAGTCACCTTGAGTGCGAATACTAACGAAGAACACAGCGTAGTGGTTACAGATATTAATGGGGTCACGCTACTAAACCTTGAAAATGGAGACAGAAGCAGTCATAAACTAGACTTGAAAAGTTGGGCGTCTGGCATATACTTCATCAGTGTAACATCTAAGCAAGGCACCAAGCACCTTAAGATCGTAAAGAAGTAATCGCTAACCTTTTGACTAGTTTATTGGTCTCAAGGTTAGATAAGTGGCTCGGAACCTGAGGCTGTTAAAAAAGTGTTCTTGCTTAACCGCCTTGCAAATACGGCAAGTTTGCTTTTATGAAAGCACAAAACTATATTTGCCTAACGAACGTTAGTTCGTAGCAGAGCAATGACAGAACGCAAAAAAGAAATACTAGCCCTATCCCAAAGCGTCCTTAAAGAAAAAGGATATGCTGCCACGTCAGTTCGTGACATTGCCAAGGCGTTAGATATGGAACCTGCTAGTCTTTATAGTCATTTTAAAAGCAAAGAAGATATTCTAAAGATTACCTGTTTTGAAATGGCAGATAAGTTTGAACTTGCTGTGAAAGAGGTGAATGATATCTACTTCAATGCTGAAGAAAAGCTTCGTATGGCTATAAAGCTTCACGTAGAGATACTAACCCAAAACCTAGACTCTGCTCTTATTTTTATCCGTGACTGGAGAAACCTTACAGGCACATCACTGACACAGTTTACTGCTAAAAGGAATGTGTACGAAGAAGGTTTTAGAGAAATAGTACAAACGGGTATAGACGAAGGCATTTTTAACGAGACAGACAAAAAATTTGCTGCTCTTACGATACTAAGCAGTGTGAACTGGATAGTAGAGTGGTATAAGCCAGACGGCAATTTGAATGCCGAACAAATAGCAGAAAAATTGAGCAATTTTATACTTTCTGGTTTAAAGAAAGACATTAACAAATAGAACATTAACAACTAGTAATAACGATATGTACGGAAACGCTTATATAGACCCAAACGAAAAATTCGAACAACAGGAAGAAACTCCAGAACTTTTAGCTGCTTTTCAAGCACGAATAGATGCTGGAGATAAGATAGAACCACAAGATTGGATGCCAGCGATGTATCGTAAGCAGCTCATCAGAATGATAGAGCAACACGCTCACTCCGAGATCATAGGTTCTCTTCCTGAGGGAACTTGGATTACTCGTGCACCTGGCTTCAGACGTAAACTAGCACTAATGGCTAAGGTACAAGACGAAGTAGGCCACGCACAGTTACTCTACTCTGCAGCTGAGACATTAGGCAAAAGCCGTGAGGACATGATGAATGACCTTATTACAGGTAAGTCTAAGTATTCTAATATATTCAACTACCCTGCTCTTACATGGGCAGACAGTGCTGTAATCGCTTGGCTAGTAGATGCCGGTGCTATCGTAAACCAACTAGCCAATAGTAAGGGATCCTACGGACCATACTGCAGAGCTCTAGAGCGTATCTGCTACGAGGAATCTTTTCACCTAAAGTACGGACACGACAATGTAGTGCACCTTGCTACGGGCACTAAGAAACAACGAGAAATGGTACAAGCTGCTATGACTAGATGGTGGCCACCACTAATGCACTTTTTTGGACCAAGCGATAAAGCATCTGTACATTCCGAAACGCTTATGGGTTGGAAAGTAAAAATGGCAACAAACGATGCTATGCGTCAGCAGTTTATGGACATGTACATACCAAAAATATGGGACTTAGGCCTTACTCTTCCAGATCCTCTACTTAAGAAAAACCAAGAAACAGGTCAGTGGGATTATACAGAACCAGACTGGGAAGAGTTTAAAAGAGTAATAAACGGTGATGGTCCTTGCAATGCAGAAAGACTAGCCGTACGTCGAATGGCAGAGGAAAACGGAAGATGGGTAGCACGTGCTATTAATAACGAAGAAGCTGAGCTTGTGAGACCATTTGCCTAATGCCCCAAAGTATAATATAGTGCTCAACATTATTCAATCAGTGAAGTAAATTTCACCTTTCTGTTTGCCTTTAATGTTTTATTTGTTGAATTTTGATAATTAAATATTTGTTATGAGATTACATACCACACTTACCCTATGGACATTATTCTCGTTTACCGCGTTAGCTCAAAATATTCCTTCGGGGAGTTTTGATACTTGGACTGATTTTGAAATTATTCAGCCCGAAAGTTGGCTTTTCTCAGGAAATGCCGAAAGAACCACTGATGCTAGCAACGGGCAGTATGCTGTAAAGCTTGAAAACAAAGCTGGTCAAGAAGTAGAGGTTGGTGTACTATCCAATACTATAATAACCGCTGGGTTTACTGGAGGTGAGGCCTACTCAGACGGGCCTCTTGTTATGAGATTTGATGTTAAGTATGACATTTATCCGGGCGATGCTGCAAGAGTTTATGCAGTATTCCAGAAAAACGGTCAAGCAATTGGCTTAGTGGATGCAGAAATAACAGGCTCATCTGCAGACACCTTTGCAACCTACAAAATTCCGATACAATGGTATGTTTCCACTTTACCTGATAGCGTTATTGTTATGGTGGTTTCTAATGACTTTGATAATGAGTCTGTACTAGGTGATGGATACATTATCGTAGACAACATTGTACTAGAAACCTTTAGTGACCCAGATGATCAGTTGATTAATACCGATTTTGAAAATTGGGAAATTGAAAAAATAAGTCATCCAGAAAGTTGGTATACCACAGACATTTTCTTAAAACAGGCTATTGGGGCTTTTGTTGAAGCAGAATCAGTAGTAAAAACTACAGATTCGAAAACCGGCAATGCCATCTTACTTCAAAACCAAGTGCTCAATGGAGAGATTTTTCCTGGAGTCGCACTTACTGGGAATGCTCTAGGAGAAGATCCACGACCTTCCTTTCCCGTTGCCAAAAAATGGAAGTTCATAGACGGATACTATAAATTTGATAAGGAAGAAACAGATGAGGCCCACGTACTTACCATTCATTACAAAGAGGGTATCCCCATAGGAAGTTCTGAGTTTATAATTACAAACAGTGTTTCAGAATATACTTACTTCTCTTCATCCATTACTTTTGAAGGTGGCGAGATTCCGGATAGTGCTACCGTAGCCATCTCTACCATCGATTTAGATGGTGATGCTACAGGCAGCACCACCAAGTTATGGATTGACGATATCAGGTTTACTGATAATCTAGCAAGTGTAGAAAGAAGAGACATGGCGATACGTTTATATCCAAACCCTGTTTTGAACTACGTACATATTAGGGATCTTACTCCAAATAGTAATATACAGATACTAAATAATCTTGGCCTAATTCTTCTTGAAACTAGTGATAATCAAATTGATGTTTCACAATTACCTCAAGGTTCATATATCATTCAAATATCGGATGAAGATTCGTTTCGTACAGCTAAATTCCTAAAACAATGAGAATATTTATACTTTCTATAACTGCTTGTATTAGCTTATCTATATTGGGTCAAACCATTCCAAATGGAGATTTTGAGTCTTGGGAGACACGCGATCATTATCAGCTAAATGGTTGGTACTCGCCTACCAACAAAAACGTGGAACGTACAAGCGATTCCAAAACGGGTAACTACGCTCTAAAACTCACAAATACGTATAGCCCCACTTCTAATGGGACTAGGGCCTACGTAACAAGTATTAATTATAGTAATAGACAAGAATTAGATGGATTTGCTATTTCTGGGGAGCCTCTTAGCATGGTTTTTTGGAGTAAACACGATTTAGCTTTAGGTGACACAGCAAGAGCTTACGTCATTTTTAGAGAAAACGGCTCATATCGCGGCAAAGTAGATTTTAGGTTTTCCGGCTCTACCAACGGTGAATTTGTAAAATATAGTGTGCCCATAGAATGGAGTGGAGTGCGTACTCCAGATACTGCTTGGGTCTATTTGTATTCTTATATTAAGAATAAAGTAAGCGGAGATGGATTCGTGATATTTGATGATTTACATTTTGAAAATATAGGAGAAAGAACAGGAGATATTGTAAATAATAATTTCGAAGATTGGGACAATATAGGAGTAGATTACCCTTCTATTTGGAGATCTGTCGACCTGCTACTTTATGAAAATTACAACATATTTTTGGCAGACCAATCCGTATACAAGATAAAAGGTAAGGATGCTTTTATGGGAGGTACATCACTACTCATAAAAAGCTATGATTACTACGGCTCTCCTAGAGCTGGTTATTGTTATATCGGGACTGACAATAACGATTACTATACACCCACTTTCCCTTTTACAGACACTTTTAAATACTTACAGGGATACTACAAATATTTACCCGCTGGCGATGATACTGCTCGTATTAATTTTAGAGCTTGGCAAGCCGGGAGCAGTCGATCATATAATAATTTTTACTTACACGAGCCCGTGAGCGAATGGACTTTCTTTTCTATGCCCATAGTGTACGATGCTTCCAGGTACCAGCCTGACAGTGCAGCACTTATCATATGGTCTACGAATACGGACTCCATCCACGGTTTCAATTCTTCTATTTATTTAGATAATCTAGAGCTCGTAATGGAACCTACACCACTCCAACTATCGGTAAAAGAGAATACACTCGCTTATTCTATCTTCCCAAATCCATTTGGAACCAAACTTAACATCACCTCCAAAGCGGGAACATATACCATTCAAAATAACATAGGAAGTATACTAGCTCAGGGAGACTTATCAGAAGGGAATACCATAATAAACACTTCTAATCTTCCAGCAAATCTTTATATATTAACCATACAAGAAACCAATAATAACCAATGGCAAACGAAACTGATCAAACAATAGATTCTCTAGATCCACGAATTAGCAGAGCTCACCTTTCAGGGGGAAATCACAATGATGTAGATGGGCTTATCCATTTTCAGACTTATGAAGTTTTTCACCAAAGCAAAAGAGGAGCTCAACATAAACACGTAGGTATAGTGCACGCTCCCAATGCAGACATGGCTCTTTTATATGCGAAAGAACAATACGCCAGACGTGAGCAAACTGCCAATATATGGGTAGCCCCTAGTAGCTGTATTTCTGCTACCGAATATGCAGATGAGGATATTTTCACCACAGCTCCTGAGAAACTTTATCGCAACCCAGCCTCTTACAAAGTAATGGACCGCATACAAGCATTCAAAGAGCGAGGCATGAAATCTACGGACGAGGTATAATAGAATTAAGTACTCCAAATTAACAAACAGAACAACATGAACAGCATAGAAGCATTAAAAGAATTACTATATAAAATGGCAGATGACCAACTAATAATAGGTCATAGAAATAGCGAATGGAACGGCTTAGGTCCTATACTAGAAGAAGACATAGCCTTCTCTAGCATGGCACAGGATAAGATGGGCCAGAGTGAACACTTATATAACTTACTAAATCAACTGGGGGAAGCAGAAGCAGATACAGTAGCTTTCACTAGAAATGCACCTCAGTTTCACTGTAGTCATTTGGTAGAGCTGCCTATAGGTGGATACGACTTTAGTCTTATACGTCATTTTCTTTTCGATTTTGCAGAGTATATGCGTTTCGAAGCACTCAAAACTTCTGCATACCAACCACTTGCTCAGGTTGCTAAGAAGTTTTTTGGTGAGATAAAATACCACACGATGCACGCCAATACTTGGGTACATCAACTAGGACACGGAAACGAAGAAAGCAATACCAAAATGCAAGATTCGCTCAACTATGCTTGGAACTATGCACTGGGCATGTTCGAGCCTGGACCTGCAGAAGACATCTTGATTGCTGAAAATATATTTATGGGAGAAGAAGCTCTAAAAGCTCAATGGTTAGAAGCTATTACTCCTTTGCTAGAAAAGAGTAATCTTACTATACCAGACAAGGCAACTTGGGCTCCTATATATGGTGGCAGAGTAGGTAAGCATACAGAGCACCTGCAGCCATTGCTAAAAGAAATGACAGAGGTATATACTATAGATCCTAGTGCTGATTGGTAGCCTATGGAAATAACAGCAGACTACATACGCGAAGAGCTAAAGCAGGTGAAAGATCCTGAGATACCTACTATATCTATAGTAGACCTAGGCATAGTGACAGGTATAGACATCAGTGAGAATAACGACATCCACGTTACGCTGACTCCTACCTTTGCAGGCTGTCCAGCACTTCGTATGATGGAAGATATGGTAAAGGAGCATCTTGGCAGCTATGAGCAGCTGGGCGACATCACTGTAGCTACTAGTTTTGAAACTACATGGACCACAGACCTCATTTCGGAAGAAGGGCACGCTGCTATCAAAAAGCACGGACTTGCTCCCCCTATGCGTAACTGTTCCAATATAAGTATGGACATACTAGAGGCGACTAAGTGCCCCTATTGTGATAGTGAGAATACTAAAATGAAAAGCCCATTTGGTCCTACACTTTGCAGAAGTTTACACTACTGCAATAATTGCAAACAGGCTTTCGAAGGTTTCAAGCCTATTTAAAAAGTCACACATATTTGGTGCACCTTTGCCCCAACGTTTTATTAATGGATATTAATCAGATACTCTCAGCTTTCTTAGTGCTTTTCGCAGTGATAGATGTGCTCGGTGCCATACCGCTCATTATCGCAATAAAAAAGAAAACGCCTATCCGACCGGGACTTGCTACGCTAGTGACTGCACTGATTTTGATTTCGTTCCTGTTTTTGGGCGAGTCTATGCTATCATTCGTAGGAGTAGACATAGGTTCATTTGCAGTAGCAGGCAGTATTCTTATGGCTTTTATTGCCTTTGAAATGTTACTTGGTGTTCAGATATTTAAAGAAGACGATGCAGATACTGCTACGGCTTCTGTGGTGCCACTGGCCTTCCCATTACTAGCTGGGGCAGGCACACTTACCACTATACTCTCTATACGTGCAGAGTACGAAACGCTCAATATTGTGGTAGCGATTATCTTAAATATGATAGTGATATACGTAGTTCTTAGAAGTGTAGACCGCATCAAAAAAATACTAGGCCCTGCAGGTGCAAAAATTTTAAATAAAGTTTTTGGAATTATTGTATTAGCAATAGCCGTTAAATTATTTAGTGCCAATGCAAGGTTATTGCTTAGCTAGGCACATCATCACCCGATGGTCAAAATGCTTACTGCTGATAATTTGTATTGGCTTTTCGCATAGCCTCTTAGCTCAACACAGCATTAAAGATACCATAACTTCTGCTCTTAAAAATGAGGGTAAATTCTTCATCGGATTTCATAATCGAAATACCTTTGTACAGTCTAATCAGACTAAGCTATATGGATTAGTAGGTGGTATGGACTACCAACAGGTGAAACTTTTTGTGGGTGTTTATGGATTTGGCAATGCCAATGAAACCTTACTAGCAAATGATCCTCTGTTTACCCAAGACTCCGTTTTTAGATTTATAAACTCTAGTAATTTCAATTTTGGTATAGAATATCAATACTATCGGTACAAACGGTTGTACCTGAGCTTGCCTATACAAATAGGCATAGGCAATATTAAGTATGACTATAGAGAATCTAACAAGGCGACTGTTATTCGTTCAGAATTCTTTAATATGGTTCCCATTGAAATAGGCACAAATGCATATCTAGAATTACTCCCTTGGGTAGGAGTAAAAGCAGGCATAGGTTATCGAATTACACTAGGACCTCCCGAAGCATCTAAGCTTACTTCTCCCTACTATAATCTTGGACTGGCTATACTCGTTGGCGAGATTTATAAAGAAATAAAAACTAACGTAAGTTCAAAAGACTAGACGTACGACTCTACATTATAACCTGTTTCCCTGATTATTCAATATCTAATGATTCTGAGTCTTCAGAAGAATTGATCGGTTTAGAAAGTTCTGTAGCCTCTACTACCCCTTGTTCTTCTAGCAGATACTGCACCGTGTTAGGTATATCCTTCGCCCCTATTTTCTTAAATCGAATGTTTTTATCTTTATCTAAAACATAAATCTGAGGCGTGGTTCTTATATTATATAAGTTCCTAAATTTATCTTCACCAAAAGCATTAGCTACATTGATAAAATTAAAATCGTCAACTGCTAGACGTTTTTTCCAAGCTGCCCAATCTCCTTGTGTATATACCGCATAGATCTCAAAATTCTCGTTAGTCATACTGTCGTATATTCTGCTAACTATTGGCATCTCTTTTTTACAATGGCCACAATTGATATCCCAAAAAATAAGCACAGTAACTGGTTTGTTTATTTCAGACATCCGTATTCTTTGAATAAAATTAGAATCCGGCATATTCATGTCTGGGGCTATTTTATCGCATAGCGTAGGCTCCATTTTGCTACTCTCCTCACACATCTTATCTACGTAGGCAGAATCTGCCCAAAATGCCTTGCCTGCACAATAGTAGTTCTTTGCAATGTGCCATACTGCTTTATCAAAACACATATACTTTGCGTCTTCAAAATATCCAAGCATGAAATGAACGGTATACTTAAACTGTTCGGTGCTGCCTCCTTGTTCTATTTTAGCTATCAGCTTATCTCCCATCAAAATAGCAGTATCTGGAATAGGTGGCATATAGGTTTCGAAGTAGTTTTTTATCTTTCCATGAAAAACTGGGGAAAGTACTAGTCCATCTTCAGAAAAATCTACATTGTCCCAGTAGTGCTCTCTGAGCCACATATACTGCATCTCTCGCAACTTTGCTGGCTCTAAATCCTCCGGAAATTTTGGGGCTTCTACTTCGCCCATTGCTTTGTACAACCTGCCTATAAAAAGAGTCGGATTAGTTTTAGCTAAATCTTTTCTGCGTTGAGATACGCTACTGCCGAGTGCTCGTAAGTCTTTTTGTAATGTACTCTTAGCTACCGAATCCTCTTCGGCTTCTATTTGTTTGCTAAGGGCAGAAGCTTTCAAACTTTGCTTCACAGCATATTGATTAAACTCTAAGAATAGCTCATTCTCCTTGCTCCCTTTCACAGTAGTCACGGCAGGCTTTATGGTAGTATCCGTTTGAAAAAAATACTTGGTCTGATCTTCGTCCTTCGAAACTAGAATCTCGAAATAGTTTTTTCCTGGTAGTACCACTAGATATACGCCTGTAGCTAGCTTCTCTTTACCCTTGAAATGGAATACTCCATTGCTACACTCAGAGGTGTCTTTGAGGTACTGTTTGTTGCCAAAATGGTTCGCTAGCAATAGCTCGTCATCACAGGTCAATCCATCTATTTTTACAGCTATGTCGTACTGAGCATAAGTACTCCCACATAATAAGACGCCAATCCAAAGTGCAAATTGTTTTATCATTCTAATACAGTTCTATATTAATCGTTTACAAATATAATAGGAGTAAAATGCTTTAACTCTATATAAAGCTACTCCAGTTCTACTTTATTCTTTACAAAAATAATGCCTAAATACAAGTGAAAATTGTTTTATCCTTCTATTTCAATTCTAGGTTAAGTTTGTACAAGGTAAGACGTAGTAAAGAGCCTATTAGTTGCTTGTAATATTACGAGATTCCTTTGTGCCATGCCAGACCAAACAGATTTTTTTCAGCAAGTATATCAAGTCGCGAGGCTTATACCTTATGGACGTGTTACATCATACGGTGCAATAGGTAAATACCTTGGTGCCGCTAAATCTGCTAGAATGGTGGGCTGGGCTATGAATAACGCACATAGCCAACCTACTGCGGTGCCTGCACATAGAGTAGTCAATAGAAATGGACTACTTACGGGCAAAAGGGCTTTTGAAAATCCCAATGCTATGCAAGAACTTTTAGAAGCTGAAGGCTTAGCTGTAGTAGAAGATCAAATAGTCAGTTTCAATACGCATT
>Ga0209119_1003979_pt1 | contig 12459 bp, 12 predicted proteins | sample COG_03_FD_184747 | JGI IMG/M metagenome (GOLD analysis project Ga0209119, IMG submission 184747) | Pelagic Microbial community sample from North Sea - COGITO 998_met_03 (SPAdes) (version 2) | ecosystem: Environmental > Aquatic > Marine > Neritic zone/Coastal water | place: Helgoland, sampling... | reverse complement strand
CTATGAATCAGACTTTCAGACAAGACGAGCATTGGTCTGGACACTGAACTTTACAATGAAGGCATTCTTCTATGGGCCAGTGACAGAGAAGAAGAGAATCAAGTTTGTTGACGTTGACTTATATCCATCACTAGTAGATAGTGAGGGTGGGGAGCAAATAACTGTTCAGGTTGAGACTATACCTGTGACAGCAACTGCTAGTTCTACTGTACTGGAATCTGGTAAACAATACAAGATATATGATTTTGGAACCAGTACTCAAGCCGATTGGAATACATATCTTACTGGATCATCCCTTACAGGAAACGTATATAAACTTGGTGACATATTCACAGCGAATGGTAATTCCATACCATCTTTTTCTCAAGTAACTCCGGTTCCAACCAACGGAGAAGAGTGGGAGTATATTGTGCAGATAGTAGACGGAGATGGAACAGAGGACGGAAGTTAATATTATGATTGATGAGATAGGTAAAAGTTTAGGACTTGAGCCTCTGGATGATGTAGTTGAAGGGAAAGTAATTGAACGAGTAGAAGTTCCCACTGACAACAAGATAGACAAAGATTATGAATATGCTAGAAGCAACTTTTATAACGTAATCGAGTCTGGAACAGAGGCGTTAGAGCAGATGCTCGACGTGGCAAAGGCATCCGAGCACCCAAGAGCATATGAGGTTGTTTCAACAATCATGAAGACGCTTGTTGACGCAAACAAAGACCTCGTTAAGATGTCTACAGATAAAATCAAAGCTGAATCTGAGATTGGTGATGGAGAAGTACCTAAAGGCTTAACGACGAATAATAATCTATTCGTAGGCTCTACGAACGAGCTACAGCAACTGATAAAGGACATGAAAACTAAAGATGTCTAAGTTGCTAGAACGAGGCTATAACGGTAACGCCAACCTAAAGAGAAAGGGTACTCCTATTGAGTTTACTCAGGATATGGTTGGAGAGTTCATTAAATGCGCTCAAGATCCAGTATACTTCTCAGAGAAATACATTCAAATTGTACACGTTGACCACGGTCTTATTCCAATCAAGATGTACGATTATCAGAAAGAGATTGTCGAAAAGATAACCAATAATCGAAGAGTGGCTGTAGTAACCTCACGACAAGCAGGTAAGACTACAACTGCGGTTGCAGTTATATTACACTACGTATTATTCAACGACCACAAGACTTGTGCTCTACTCGCCAACAAAGGCGATGCTGCTCGTGAGATTCTAGATCGAATCAAGATAGCATATGAAGCATTGCCTAAGTGGTTACAACAGGGCGTGATCGAATGGAACAAAGGTTCTGTTGAGTTTGAAAATGGTTGTAAGATTATAGCTGGCTCAACGTCATCAAGTGCCATTCGTGGTAAATCTATATCATTCCTATACATAGATGAAACAGCTTTTGTTGAGAACTGGGACGAGTTCTTTGCTTCAGTATTCCCAACAATATCATCTGGTAAAACTACAAAGATGTTGTACACATCTACACCAAACGGTCTGAATCACTTCTATAAGACTTGCATAGGTGCTAAAGAAGATACTAATGGCTTTGAGTATGTTGAAGTTCCTTGGCAAAGAGTGCCTGGTCGTGACGAGAAGTGGAGAAAAGACACACTTGCCGCAATGGAAGGCGATACACAGAAGTTCTCACAAGAATTTGAGTGTGGATTTCTAGGATCATCAGGTACACTTATCGAGGGAGGAAAGCTAAAGAGCTTAGTGGCTAGAAATCCTATTGCTCAAACACAGCATATGAAAGTGTATGAAAGGCCAGTGAAAGATCACACATACTGCTGTATCGTAGATGTCGCCAGAGGCAAAGGATTAGATTACTCAGCATTTCAGATTATCGATGTTACAGAGATGCCGTATAGGCAGGTTTGTGTATTTAAAGATAATACGATAACTCCTATCGACTACGCTGAAATCATATATAGAAGTATAAAGAGTTATAATGAGGCTTACACATTAGTGGAAGTCAATGATATAGGTGAGCAAGTCTCAGAAGTATTGCATTATGAATTTGAGGTAGAGACACTCATGTTCACAGAATCAGCGGGTAGATCAGGTAAAAGAATATCTACAGGATTCTCAAAGAAAGCAGATAAAGGTATTCGAACAACAAAGGCAGTCAAGGCAGTCGGATGCAATATGCTCAAGATGTTAGTTGAACAAGATCAACTGATATTGAACGACTTTGACACAATAAATGAACTATCTACATTTTCTAGAAAGGGAAACTCATACGAAGCAGAGTCTGGATGTCACGACGATTTAGTTATGGGATTAGTGCTATTTGCTTGGATGACAGATCAAATGTTCTTCAAAGAAATCACTAACATAAACACAGTAAATGCGCTCAGACAGAGAAATGAAGAGGAGCTGGCTGAAAGTATGATGCCCATCGGATTCAACGCATATGACACAGATACAGCCTCTCCTACACTGACCTCGGTATCGGATGACGATAATAGCTGGCTTCAATAGCTAAGTTCTGTTTATTATAAATATAGAAATAGAAAATAAAAGAAGTTTGTAACTTACAAAATTAACAAGGAGAAATCAACAATGGCCTTTCAAACAAGTCCAGGTATTAACGTAAGCGAAATCGATCTTACAAATAGCACTCCAGCTGTTGGAACAACCGAAGGCGCAATCGCAGGCGTATTTCGATGGGGTCCTACAAACGAGAGAGTTTTAATCACTTCAGAGCAAGAGCTAGTTAGTCGTTTTGGTGCACCATCAACTAGGTACACTAACTCGCCAACTAACACACTAACATGGACAAACCATGAAACATTTTTAACTGCCGCTAACTTCTTAGGATATAGTGATGCACTTTATGTGGTTCGTGCAGACGCCGCCGGCTTAGTAGCAGCTACCGAATCATTCGAAAACTTTACAGCGAAGTATAAGGGCGAGCTAGGTAACTCAATAGCAGTGTCTCACTGTGTTACCGATGCTAATGGCGTCAGTTCATTTGATGCAGCGGCATCTGTAGGTACATTAGCAATTGCTTCCAGTAGCGCATCAGGAGTAATCAACGGATTAACTAAGACGGAAGCAGACGCAATTTTAGTAGGAGATTCTATTACTCCCACTCATGCCACATCAAACAAGCAGCGTCTTACGATTTCCACAGTATCGATTGGTGGAGGTGACGGCACACCAGATGCAGTTATCAATTTAGATGCAGATGTTGATCTTGATGCAACTGCGGCCTACAGTGCTTCAGGTATCATCACAGAATTAGAAGATGGTGTTACATCACTACAGTCTAGTGTTATTTCACTTGGTAGTGATAACGCTATTGAAACTGGTGATGCTGTTAAAATCGATCTTAATGGTTTTAGCACAACAACAGTAACATTTGCAGATGCAACTACAGGATCACTAGTAGACGAGCAAACTTACTTTGCAATCAGAGTAAATGACGGTACAGATACTCTTGCCGACAGGGGTAAACTACTAGATGGCGGAACTACAGGAACAATTAAATTAGCATTAACTTATGCTGATGCGATTAATCACACTGATGACGCACCTAAAAACATCAAGTTTAATGTTAAACCTACTGCTGCTGATTCTGTATATAAGCTTTACCGATACGATAAAGTATTATTAAACGTTACTTTCACTAGTAGATATACAGGTCACACCCCTCTAACTACTGTTAATGGAGCAATCACTACTCAGTGGGGCGATGCAGACTTATTTGATACTCAGCCTACTGTAGGCAAAGCTCACGTTGTAGTCAAAGACGCTGATGGTAAAATCACAGGCACAGTAGGCTCTATCATCGAAAAATTCGATGACCTTTCAATGACGCCTGGCACCAAGAGCTTTGATGGAACATCCAGCTTCATCACTGACGTACTTGAGGCATCCTCTAATTGGATTAAATTGACTGCCGTTAACTCTACGCTAACTGGATATAAATCTCAGCAGGTATTAACAGCTGGCGATGACGGTTCAGACGAAGACGATGTTACTCTAGGCGATCTGGCTACAGCATACGATCTATTCAGCGATGCGTCAGATGTAGATATCTCGTTTGTATTACAAGGTAAAGCTAAAACTCATGCTCTCGCAAACTACATTATCGATAATATCGCTGAAGTCCGTAGAGACTGTGTAGCGTTCGTATCTCCTGAATTGACTGACCTAACTCCACAAGATATCGTAGATTGGGCAGCTTCCGTAACCGCAAGCAGCTATGCTGTCTTGGATAGCGGCTACAAGTACCAATATGACAAGTATGGTGATGTATATCGTTGGGTTCCATTGAATGGCGACATCGCTGGACTATGTGCTAGAACAGACGATCTAAGAGATCCTTGGTTCTCTCCTGCTGGATACAATCGAGGCAACGTTAAGAATGTTGTTAAGCTACGAGTCAATCCTAACAAAGCTCAAAGAGACTTGTTGTACAAGAATGGGATTAACCCAGTTATCACTCAGCCTGGTCAAGGTACAGTGTTATTTGGCGACAAGACTTATTCGGGCGTATCAAGCGCATTTGATAGAATCAATGTTCGTAGATTGTTCATCGTTCTTGAGAAGACTATCAGTCAAGCAGCTAAATCAACATTATTTGAGTTTAACGATGAGTTCACTAGAGCTACATTTGTTAACTTAGTTGAACCGTTCCTTAGAGACGTTCAAGGTAGACGTGGCATCTATGACTTTAAAGTAGTTTGTGATACATCAAACAACACAGGTCAAGTGATTGACACTAACCAATTTGTTGGCGATATTTATATCAAGCCAGCACGTTCTATCAACTTCATCCAGTTGAACTTTGTCGCTGTTAGATCAGGCGTAGAGTTCACTGAGATCGTTGGTGCGGCTTAATAAATAATACAACAAACAAGGAGAAATAAACAATGGCTTTCAACATCAATGAAATTAAAAGCCAACTGACCTTCGGGGGTGCCAAAGCATCCCTGTTCCAAGTAGCGATTACAAATCCTATTAATGGAGCAGGCGATCTTAAAACACCGTTTATGGTGCAAGCGGCAGCGATTCCAGAAGCGACAATTGGAACAATCGAGATTCCATACTTTGGCCGTAAGGTTAAAGTTGCAGGTGACAGAACATTCGCTGAATGGACTGTAACTATCATCAATGATGAAGACTTCCTTATTCGTAATGCTATGGAAGAATGGATGTCTGCAATCAACTCTCATCAGGGTAATGTGTCTCAAGCTCTAACCGCATCTGAATATAAAGCTCAGGCGCAAATTACTCAGTACTCAAAGTCTGGTGCGGGACTAAGAACATACAACTTTAACGGGTTGTTTCCAACTAGCATAGCTGCAATCACCACAGACTGGGGCACAACTGATGACATCGAGAGATTCGACGTTACTTTCCAGTACGATTGGTGGAATGTCTCTGGTGGTATCACCGGTGACGGCGGCACAAACGTATAAACTTGATAACTATAATATGGGGAGAGTACCCCTCTCCCCTAATTAAAGGATAAACTATGGCTGAATTATTTGGATTTTCTATAAAGCGTAAAAGCTCGGAAGGGAATATTAATATTCCTTCTTTCGTGCAAGCTAATACTGACGATGGCGCTATTGATATAGCAGCTACCGGTACGGCTGCTAGTAGCTATTTAGACCTAGCAGGAACAGCACGATCAGAAGCAGAAATTGTACAGAAGTATAGGTCTATGCTAGAGCAACCAGAGATTTCGCAAGCGGTTGATGATATTGTGAACGAGGCTATCAGCATAGCGTCTGATCAAAAAGTAGTCGAATGTGTTACAGATGACGTTGATCAGCCAGATAATATTAAGAAAAGAATTAGAGAAGAGTTTGATACGGTTCTTAGACTTCTAGACTTTTCTTCTACTGGATATGATACGTTTCAAAAGTGGTATGTTGACGGAAGAATAAACTATCACGTTATGATTGATGTAAAGCAGCCCAAGAAAGGCATTCAAGAGTTGCGCTATATTGATCCAAGAAAGATTCGCAAAGTTAGAGAGTTTGATGATAAGTCCCAGACTGGCAACGGTCAAGACAACAGATTTCTGACAAAGCAGATCAAGAATGAGTACTATATCTATAGCGAAAAGGGATTCCTCAGTAACGTTAGTGGTTCTCAGTCTACACAGCAAGGAGAGTTAGCAGGACTTAAGATAGCAACAGACTCAATAGTTCACGCTAATTCCGGTCTACTGAATGAGTCTAACACACTTATCATCTCTAACTTGCATAAGGCAATGAAGCCTTTGAATCAGTTGAGAATGATGGAAGATGCTGTAGTTATCTATAGAATATCTAGAGCGCCTGAACGAAGAATTTTCTATATCGATGTAGGTAATCTGCCTAAGATGAAAGCAGAGCAATATCTACGAGATATGATGACCAAGCATAAGAATCGCTTGGTTTATGATGCCGCTACAGGTGACGTTAAAGATGATCGCAGACATATGAGTATGACTGACGATTTCTGGTTACCTAGAAGAGAGGGTGGAAAGGGTACTGAGATTACTACATTGCCCGGTGGACAGAATCTAGGTGAACTAGATGACGTACTATACTTCCAGAAGAGATTGTTTAAGTCTCTTAATGTGCCCATCTCTCGTATGGAATCAGACGCAGGATTCTCTTTAGGTAGAGCAACAGAAATATCTAGAGATGAGATTAAGTTTAGTAAGTTTATCAGTAGATTGAGATCACGATTCGCATCGCTTTTTGATAAAATTCTTGAGAAGCAATTGATACTTAAAGGAATCATTACACCTGAAGAGTGGGCGGACATTCAAGCTTCTGTCAGATATGATTTCATGCAAGACAACTACTTTGAAGAGTTAAAGGAAAGTGAAGTCTTGAGGGAAAGATTAAATCTTCTACGAGACATTGACGATTACGTTGGCAAGTACTACTCCGCAGAATGGGTAAGAAAGAATGTTCTCATGATGAACGAGGACGAGATCGAGAATATGCGGGACCAGATCCAGCAAGACGACGAAGACTCGGAAGACGCAGAAGACGACATCGCTGATGGCGAGTTCTAAGTAGCAATTATATAAAATATAAATAAACCTATAAGTAAGGAGATAGACATGAGTGTTAGTGATTTGATTAAGAGTGCGATGGATAAAGATGCAGGTACATTTGAGTCCTCGTTCAATAACATTATGGCAGATAAAATGGCAACAGCTATCGAAACAAAATATGACTCTATGTTTGGAGCTTCAGCAGAAGCAAATGTAGAAGTAGATACCGAATAACAAGGGAATAAAAATGAAATCTTTCAAGCAGTTTACAGTAGAAGCAACTAGTCGCCTCGATCAAGTGCAGGATTTAGGCGACAACTCTTCTCCAGAAAAAGAAAAGAGTTTTATTGACAAGCATCTTGTAGATATTAAACCTCTTCCAGATGGCTATGAGCAGGCAGAACCTCTTGATCTATCTGGAAATCGTTTAGCCGATTTTGAGAAAGATGGTGGTCAAGAAGTATACGAAGCAGTGGAATTCACTGAAGAAGAGATGACTGACGCACAGAAAGAGAAGCGTGAAGTGATTGTTAAAGAACTCAAAAAGAAAATGTCTGAGTTCAAAGATCGTTACGGTGATAAAGCTACTGATGTATTGTATGCGACTGCTACTAAGATGGCAATGAAAGACGACGAAGAAGAAGTCGAAGAGTCTTACAAAGAAGGCTATTACTCAGAAGGCGTTATCGCTGACTTAGAGAAGATCGTTAAGACTAAAAGCGCAGGAGATATAAAGTTCAAAAATGGCAAGAAGCAGAAGATTGATCTCTTCTCGGCATCTGCCGTAATTAATGCTTACAAGCAATTGAATACTGCTAATAAGAAGAAAGTTGAAGGTATGTTAGCTGATCAAGGCAAGTTCAAGCAGTTCATATCTTTCGCAATGCAAGCAAGCAAATAAGGAATAGATATGAGTTTACTAATCAAAGAAATCGTTGAAGACGTAGAGTATATCACAGAAGCCAAAGAAGATGGTACTAAGCAGTACTTCATCGAAGGCATCATTATGCAAGGCGACATCAAGAACCGTAATGGTCGTATGTACCCTAAAGAGATCCTTGCTAAAGAAGTTAAGAGATATAACGAAACTTACGTTGAGAAAAACAGAGCATATGGTGAGTTAGGTCACCCTGCAGGTCCAACGATTAATCTTGATCGTGTATCTCATATGTTTACAGAGTTAAGACAAGACGGTTCAAACATCGTTGGTCGTGCTAAAGTAATGGACACACCAATGGGTAAGATCGTTCAGAACATCATGGACGCAGATGGTACTTTAGGTATTTCATCTCGTGGCATGGGTTCTATCAAACAGAATAAGAGTGGTATCATGGAAGTCCAGAGTGACTTTATGTTAGCTACCGCAGGGGATATTGTAGCCGATCCATCAGCACCAGACGCTTTCGTTAAGGGAGTTATGGAAGGTGTAGATTGGATTTACGATGTAGCTTCTTCTTCATGGGAAGTGGCGAACACATTTGACGAAATCGAAGAAGAGATCAAACAGACTGCAAAAGTCTCTACAGCAGAATTAGAGATCAAAGCAGCCGCATTGTTTGAGCGATTTATTCGTTCTTTGTCTAAATAACAATTTTTATAAATAGTAATATTGACGATAATTACTTTAAAGGAGAAGTCTAAATGAGTGAAGAATTAGAAAAAGACCTAGACCTTGAGGAAGCAAAAGTAATCGATACTGATGTAAAATCAGCCGATACCGAAACTCCCGAAGGTGAAGAGGACAAAAAAGGTAAAGTCGATTCTAAAGAAAAAATTGAATCTGCTAAAAAAGATAAAAAAGAAGAGTCTGAAGAGGAAGAAGATGAAGATGAATCTGAAGACGAAAAGGGTTTGAGCGAAGCTGTAGAGCGTTTGTTTGAAGGCACCGAATTCTCTGAAGACTTCAAAACATCTGCCGTTGCAGTATTCGAAGCCGCTGTACATGAAAAAGTATTGGCCGAAACCTCTGTACTCGAAGAAAAGTTTGAAAGTGATCTTCAAGAGCAAGTTGATGTTGCCGTTGAAGAGTTAGTAGAGAAAGTGGATCAGTACCTAGACTATGTTGTTGAAAACTGGATGGCTGAAAATGATCCTGCAGTAGAAAGCAATATTAAAGTCGAAGTAGCTGAGTCTCTATTGAGTAGCATTAAAGGTCTTGTATCTGAGCATAACCTAGAAATCGATCAAGAGGCTGTAGATCATGCCGCTGAATTAGAAGTTAAGCTGGAAGAAGCTTCTATTAAGTACAATGAGCTAGTTGAGCAATTGATTGAATCAAAGGAAGCTAAGTTACAAGCTGATAATGAGATTGCATTCAAAACAGTTTCTGAGGAATTAACTGACACTCAAGCGGAAAAACTTCGTGTTCTATCAGAAGGTATTTCTTTTGAATCAACTGACGATTACAGCAAGAAGCTAGAAGCAATTAAGTCTAACTACTTCGCTGAAAGCGCACCAGTTGTAACAGAACAAGAAACTGATCTTCTACAAGAAGAGACTGCGGAAGAAGTAGCACCTGTACTGGACGCATCTATTGCAAGTTATGCTGAATCGCTTAATCGCCATAACCGCTTTGTCAAGTAACAAATTTTTATAAATAGTAAATAGTAATAAGTAAAATCTCAATTAAAGGAGAACCATAATGAGAAATGAAGAACTAATGAAGAAGTGGGCACCGATTCTAGAGCATTCCGCTCTTCCCACTATCACTGACGGACACAGAGAAGCTGTTACAGCAACTCTTTTAGAAAACACTGAGCAATCTATCAAAGAAGGCTCAAGCATGGGTGGAACTGGTGTTCTATCTGAAGCCGCACCTGCTAACAGCACTGCTTCTGCCGCTAACTACGAGCCTGTATTAATCAGTCTTGTACGCCGTGCAATGCCTAACTTGGTAGCATATGATATCGTTGGTGTTCAGCCAATGACTGGACCTACTGGTCTTATCTTCGCTATGAAGTCTAAGTATGCATCTACTGATGGTGGAGTTACTTCTGGTGACGAAGCATTGTTTGATGAAGCTAACACTTCTTTCTCTGGTGCTGATAAAGACGATGCTGGTGGTTTGGGTCACGTAGATAACGCTTCTGGCGCTGAGTACACTGATCAAGCTGGTGCAACTGGCGGTGCAGTATTAGACGCTAACGGAGCAATTACAAGTGGTTTCACTTCAGGCGCTGGTCGTTTACCTGCTCAACAAGAATCAACTGATGGCTCTGAGGACATTAACGAAATGTCTTTCGCAATCGAGAAAGTATCCGTTACTGCTCGTAGCCGCGCATTGAAAGCTGAGTACACTTCAGAACTAGCACAGGATCTTAAAGCGATTCATGGTCTAGATGCTGAAACTGAGCTTGCTAATATGCTTTCTGCTGAATTGCTTGCTGAGATCAACCGTGAAGTTGTTCGTACTGTATACAACAACGCTTCTGCTGGTGCTCAAAGTGGTACTGCTGCTAAAGGTGTATTCAACCTTGACGTTGATTCAAACGGTCGCTGGTCAGTAGAGAAGTTCAAGGGTTTGATGTTCCAAATCGAGCGTGAAGCTAATGCAATTGCTAAAGCTACTCGTCGTGGTAAAGGCAACATCATCATCTGTTCATCTGACGTAGCTTCTGCTCTTCAAATGGCTGGTGTTCTTGACTACGCTCCTGCTATTGGTAACAAGCTATCTGTAGACGATTCTGGCAATACTTTTGCTGGTGTTCTTAACGGTCGATTCAAAGTATATATCGATCCATTCGCTGGTGCACAGTACTTAGTAGTTGGCTACAAAGGCTCTAATGCTTTTGATGCTGGTATCTTCTACTGCCCTTACGTTCCATTACAAATGGTTCGTGCAGTTGGCGAGAACAGCTTCCAATCTAAGATTGGTTTCAAGACTCGTTACGGCATGGTTGCTAACCCATTAACTACTGCTGGCGCAAACGGAAATGCTTACTACCGCAGAGTACACGTTACTAACTTGCTATAATAGTTAATAACAATAAGATTCGGGGTTAACCCGAGCATGATTAGGGGATCTTTCGAGATCCCCTTTTTTTGGTCTGTATAAATAGATATATACTAGAGGAATGAATCATATGGCACTAACAACTAACACAAACTTTTTGTCTCCAATTGAGTTCAAGCTTGTTCTCAAGAGGTTACCCAATGTTGAGTTTTTTGTAAAGTCGGCAAATGTTCCTGGTCTCTCATCTGGACATACAGACAGACCAACTCCATTTAAGACATTACATTTGCCTGGCGATAAGCTTCAGTATGAGGAATTTACAGTGAGTGTCATATGCGATGAAGACATGGTTGCGTTTAGAGAAGTATCTGCTTGGTTAGAAGCCATCACTTACCCTGAGAACTTTGCACAGTACGGTAGTCTAAACCCAAAAACGGTTGGGTCAGGTACCTCTACACTAAACAGTGATGGCACTGGAGTCAAATCAGACGGCTCTCTAATCATACTAAATAGTAATAAGAATGTCAATGTCACTCTTAAATTTTCTGATATGTTTCCAATTTCGGTAGGATCCATCTCTCTTGACACATCTGGCGCAGACGTGACACCACCAGTATTTGATATAACCTTTAAATATGAGAAGTATGATATAGTAGTCTGATTAAGTAACAATTTTATTATGGAGATTATGAATGAAGCTAGAAGATATATGCGAAGCATGGGAAAAAGACGGTCCCGTTGATACAATAAACATCACGAACGAGTCTGCCAACACACCAAAACTTCACAACAAGTACTTCAAGATATACATGGGCGAGGGATATATTCTTCGCAAGATGAAGGCTGACTACAAGAAGTTATTCAAGCTAAAAACTGAATACTACAGAGGCGAACTCGATGTCACTGAGTTAGCACAGTTTGGTTGGGAGCCTCAACCACTTAAAATTCTTAAACAAGACATTCCCTCATATCTAGAAGCTGATGACGATATCATTGAATCGTCTCTAAAGATTGGCGCACAAGAGCAGAAAGTTGGCTATCTTGAGTCTATTCTAAAGATGATTGGTAATCGTGGATTCCAGATAAAGAGTATAATAGATTGGGAACGATTCAGAACAGGTGCATAATTTATGAGCGATGAAGTGATTATAGAAGCAGTAGATAACGTCTATGTTAGGGTTCAAGCAGAACCTAGTATAAAGATGGAGTTGTCTGATCACTTTACATTCAAAGTACCTGGCGCAGAATTTATGCCGGCTTTTCGGAATAAAATGTGGGATGGTAAGGTGCGGTTGCTTAATGTAATGACTGGCATGATCTATCGTGGACTTGTACCATATATTCTGAAGTTTTGTAACTCAAGAGAGTATGAAGTCACAGTTGATAAAGGTGTTGTACCAAACAATGAAGTACAAGACACAGCAGGTTACGATTTAGCGAAAGAGTTTGAGACAGCATTCGTGCCTCGTGAGTATCAGAATGATGC
>Ga0209119_1003973_pt1 | contig 12473 bp, 5 predicted proteins | sample COG_03_FD_184747 | JGI IMG/M metagenome (GOLD analysis project Ga0209119, IMG submission 184747) | Pelagic Microbial community sample from North Sea - COGITO 998_met_03 (SPAdes) (version 2) | ecosystem: Environmental > Aquatic > Marine > Neritic zone/Coastal water | place: Helgoland, sampling... | reverse complement strand
AGATGGTTCCAAGAAAACAGCAACTTCAAGGGCTGTGGGTGGTCTGACGGAAAAGCGTACGGCTTCGTTAAATCCAGCATATCCCCGTCCTCAGATACCTTCATGTTGGTGGCGGAGGAAGACGGAGAGCTGATTGGATTCTTCTTGGGGAATGTAGTCGAGTACTTCTTCTCTGATGAAAAAATAGCTCAAGAATTGGTGCTCGTTTTCAAGCCAAATAAGCGAAAAGGCATATTGAGAGCGGTTAGCAAAATGGTCTCTAGCTTTTGTTTGTGGGGTGAGGAAAAAAATGTCATTGAGATAGCGGCAGGGATCACCTCAGGTATAGCGGGTGATGGATACCAAACATTATTAGAACGCCACGGCTTTAAACAGGTCGGGGCTTTATTAAAGAAAGAGGTTTAGCCTATGTGTGGTGGTGGCGGAAGCGATCCAAAAGAACAAGAGAGCAAGTTAGCGCTAGCTCAACAAGCAGCTAATGCATTGCAGCGTTACGGTGATGTATTTGTTCCCTTAGAGAATATGTATATCGATGACACTAAGGCAATGTTTGCTGAGGGTGCATCTGATGAAGCAATGGCGGGTGCTCAGAACCAAACCTCTGCTATCTATGAGCAAGGCTTTGGAGACATGCGCGGCGCTCAGTTTCAGATGGGATTAGATCCTAACTCCGGCAGAGCCGTAGGCGAGTCAAACGCCCTTCGTGAAGCTCAGGCTAGAGGCATGGGACTTGCCGGATCAGATGCTGGTCTTTCCTACACGGATGCCGCTTACCAAAACTTAGGTAACGTCATTCAGATGGGTCAGGGCTTACAGACTCAAGCCGTCTCAGGAAACATTGACCGTATGCAAAGCAGCTTAGACAGAGCTGGCGCAGCGGCGAAGAGAGACTTTGCTAACTCGCAGAGCATTGCCTCAATCGCAGGTACTGGTGCTGGTATGGCAGCGGGCTACGGATTAGGGGGTGCAGGCTAATGGGTAGAAGTGCTGCATATGACAATTACTTAAACGCTTTGAGTTCGGAAGCAGCCTACGACGTAGGTAACTTTTACGGCACCGACTCAAGCAATCCATATTCCTCGATCAACCCCAACAGATACAACTACATGAAGAAAAAAGATATGCCGGGCGACAAGCTCTACGCAGATCTAATCCGAGCGCAGACACGGGACTATAACCAACGCTTCGCACCTATCGAAAATTTCATGGCGGGACAAATCACCGCAACAGGGACTAAGTCCTTGGGGGCAGATCTAGATCGCACTCGTTCAAATATGGGCAGTGCTGTGACTAATGTTCAGGGTCAACAGAATCGCGACATGGGTCGAATGGGTCTTCAGGGCAACAGCAATGTAGCCAACTCGACTACGGCTGTAGGCGGCTTAGTAGGCGGTCTTAACGATACAAGATTGCGTGACGCTGATCGTCGCCAATCGCTGCTGTCAGGAAGTCTGTCGGGAATCTCGACGAAAGCAAGGAGTACAGGTCAATGACAATGATTGCGGTAGGGCAAGGCTTACGAGGCATTGCCAATAAAGGTATGTCAGCTGTAGCTAGAGCTGAGTCTGTTGAAGAGCAGCAACGCATGGGCATCGAGGCGCAGAAGACTGCGGCTGAAGCTCAGACTATGGGTACAGGTGCAGGCATCGGCGGAATGGTTGGTGCTACCAAGCTCGCGAAGGCAGGAGCAACGGCTACGGAAGCCGTCGGCGCACTTAACACCTCAATACAAGGCTTAGGAACTGCGGGTCTGAAAGGCGGGAGCCTTACGTTTACTCCCGCGACTGTGGGTGCTGAGACTCTTACCGGTAATTCTGCAAAGTTGGCTATTGATAGCGCAACGACCATAGCCGATGCCGGTGCATTGGTAAACACTGGTGGGACCGTAGCAAGTGGAACAGCGGCAGGCGGAACAGTTGCGGGTGGAACAGCAGCAGGCGGAACAGTTGCGGGCGGAACGGTTGTGGGCGGAACAGCGGCAGGCACCGGAGCAGTAGGCGCAGTCGGCGCGGGAGCCACGGGTTCGGCAGGAGCAGCAGCAACAACCGCAACAACCGCAGCAGCTGGCACTGGGTCTATGGCTTCTTTAGCAGCATTGGCAGGACCAGTCGCTATCGGCTTAGGCGTAGCGTTCCTTCTCAATAAATTATTTTAGGTATATATCATGAGTTTTGCAGACGGATTTAGAAGCGGCTTTGGGCTAATAAGCGATGTACAGGACAGGCAAGTTGCCGAGAGAAGGCTGGACGAGCAGGCTCGGCAAGGTGATCTTGATCGGGAAGCTACGGCTTTATACAGGAAAAATCAGACCGATAATCAGGCTGAGCTAAACCGTATAAGAGGCATCGATGCCGAAGCACGTTCTCTTGCAGCAAAAAACAACGAGACGCAGCTTGGTCTGGATAAGATCAGGATTAATTCTCTGGCTGAGCTACAGGGCGCTCAAGCCGCCGCCGTTAATCAAAAGGTCGGCGCAGAAGATAAGCGCCAGTCGAATATAGAAAAAGAACAAACATTTGCTATAAACGCGCAAGCGTATATAGACCATATAAAGACGGGATCATCGGCTTCGGCTAGAACCCCTGAATGGAATGCTCGTTCAGATGAGCTTTTTCAGTTAGCAAATGGTGGGCTAATGAGTCCGTTTGCCGCAGTGGACCCAGATACTAAATCTAACGGCGTTGCTTTCGGGAAAGTGTTGACGGCAATGCAGGGCGGCGAAGACGCGGGCAGAGAAAACGTGACCCCGATAATTAATACACTGATCCGGTCTAGCAATGAGCGGCAAATTGGCACTGAGCTTACAGCGCAAAACACTCCAAACGCGGGTCACCTAAACGGTAAAGGCTGGAAGATAATAGGAAAAGAAGTCGCCTCTGACTGGCAGATAGTAGACGGAATGTTAACGGGCACTGTTGATGTAACGGTACAAAATGCGGCAGGCGATGTCAGCGTGTATAACGCGCCATTAAGCAGCGGTCGAAGCGGGCAGAAGGTAGATGATGAGGGGAATCCAGTTAACAATCCCGATGGATCACCGGCTACTCCGGCACCTTTAGGTATTGCAACAGACGACCTAATGAAAGCAGCTGCGGGGTATTTTAAATATGCTCAATATATGGGGCAGTTTGAAGATGAAATTTACCAGAGTGCAACCAGACTTTATGACGCACGAAACGGTACGGGAAGCTTAGAAAGCAAAACCAACGCCTATGTCACAAATTTTCAGACTGAATATGCTGTCGGCACTCTGGCGGGAGAACAAAGCCCGATCAAGGGTCTGACAAACGCTGAGCTGGCATCTCCTCAGCATTTTAACAAGCTCGAAAGGTATGCTCAGCACTCTGTTCTCGATCCATCTAAGAATGCAATTAAGCCAACAGGCGCTGCCGAATCACTTCTTAGTAAAGTATCCATGATTCCTGACGTTAAGGAACTTGAGAAAGAGGTGAACGACCAGCTAGGTAGAGGGTTAACCCGATCAGAGCTTTTGCGAGCGCAACAGTATTTTACATTCAATAAAGACACAAAAAAGTTAGTAATGAATCGCGAAGACAAAAAACCGTTCGAGCTATGGAAAAACGAAGTGCTGGGAATAGTTGAGAGGCGGCGCTCTCCAAATCCAAGGGGCAATCGGGGTGGCGGTTATAGCTACCCTTCTGACGAGATGGTCGATTAAGAACACTACCGAGATTTTGATGTATGGCTTTATTTGTCAATAGCAATCCGCTTCAGAACGATGAAGAAATTAAGTACGGTAATAACGATACCGGTGTGCTCAATGAGTTTGCCAAAGGCTTTGGCTCTGGAGTAGATCAGCTACAGGCGCTTGGCGGTGGAGCAAAAGCTCTTGCCGGTTCTGCGCTGGGCATAGACTCGTGGTTTGAAGACGGGATGGATTACTTCAACGAACAAATGGCGGAAGCCAACGAGAACGCTGCTGATGTCGGTAGTCTAGAAGACATTGATGGTATCGGAGATTTCGCCAACTACTCTGCCTTTATCGTAGGCAACATCATACCCAGCCTTATTGGTGGCGGTGGTGTTGGTGCGGTTGGCGGCGCTGCCGCTAAGAAAATAGCTATTAATCAGGGTGCTAAAGCTCTGGTCAAAAAGAACGCTGAAGGAATGGCGAAGAGTGCAGCGTCAAGGCAATACGCACAGTCAGCTGTAGGTCGAGAGGCTTTAGGCAAGGCTGGATTGAAGGGTCAGATGGCTGGCGCTACCGCATTCGGCACTACGATGGGTGCTGGGGAATCCTTTACTAGAATCTTTGACGAGACGGGTGAAGAGGCTGCTGGTCTGGCGCTTGTAACGGGTCTAGCCTCCGGTGCGTTAGACGCCATGACTCCAATGCGAGTCTTGAAGCGTGTCCTTCCACAAAACCTGTACGGTAAAGCTACCCAAGAGATAGCTGAGAACGTAAGTAAAAAACAATCAGTTATTGGTCGCGCATTTAAAGAAGCAGCCAAGGCGTCCGGCACTGAAGGTGTAACGGAAATGATGCAGGAAGTAGTCCAGAGTTCTGCGTTAGAGTTTGTCAGAGGTCAGAGTGACCCTCGCATAGAAGAAGCCTTCATTGATCGGTTATTCGACGAAGAGAACCGATCTCAATACCTTAATGCGTTTGTGGCTGGTGCCATTGGCGGTGGAGCTATTGGCGGCGTTACTGGTGCTGTCACTAAAGATCCAGAGTTAAAGCAAAACCTAGATGAAGCTGCGCTTAAAGGTGAGCCTACCGAAGGTTCTCCGGAAGTCATTCAAGATGAGGAGCAGGCTCAAGATCAAAATGAGACTGCCGAAGATCAGCCACAGCCTGAAGCTACTGACGAGGGTGGAGAAAGAGTTCAAGCCGCAAGAGCTAAGGCGCTAGGTCTCCCCACTGGCAGAACAACCATTGCTCCTAAGTCACGCGATCAGGTGAGAGAAGAGGTTGATGGGCTGCCAGAGCAGAGAGAAGCTACTGACCCAGCGGCACGACAAGAAGAAGCTAGAGTCAAAGCAAGGGCGCAAATCGATGGGCTTCCTGCCGTTCGTGAAAAGATCAAAGAAATCTATCAGATGGAGCTGGGCACGCTAGGTGAGACAACAAGAATACCTAAAGACAAAGAGCCAGAGCCTGTAGCTGAAGAGCCTCCAGTGTTTGGTGGTAACCTGCCTGAAAGCATTACTCCAAGAATGGAAGAGCTGGTAGGTAAGGACGTTGACTACAATGGCAACAAAGGACCGGTCTTAAAGAAAGATGACGGCTTCTATGTAGCCACTCAAGATAACGGCGACGTTCTCATTGAGAGTGGTGAGTATCAATCACCAGAACAGTTAGGTGTAGTGCCTACTGGTGGTGATCTAGTCTTCGAGAAAGACGTTCAGATTGATGGCAACAATAAATTTGAATTGCGCGGGAAAAAATACACCCTCACCCGAATCATTCGAGACGCTGACGGTAATCCTTTGTCATTAGCGGTAAGGGACGATAAGGGCGCAAAGAGAAACATCCGAACTCCTGAAGTAGTATCAAGGATCAGCAACCAGAAGAACCCTGCTCCAGACTTCCGTCAGATTATAGTAGAACTAGATGATCTGCCTGCAAGTATACAGAGGCAGGTAGTGCAGCAGTCTGATCCAGAAAACATTCCAGACAGTGTTCCGGCGTCTCAAGCTATAGAGATAGCCCAGTCACTTCCAAACTCCGAGTCGATGATTAGCGACATTCAGGAGATGGCAACTCAGAGCCTTACAATATCAGCCAGTGCTGAGGCTGTATTCCCTCCGGTCAAGTATACCGAGAGCGTCAATAGACCTAGCATTAAGCCTCTGGCTCAAGCCATTGCTGACGTAAACAAGGCTCAGGGTAGCAATAGAAGTCCAATCGATGAGGGCAGAATAAACAGTCTATTCGATGCTGGCACATTGACCTTAGATGATGGCACCCGCCTGCCTTCTGTTATGCAGAACGACGGCAAAGACGGCAGTGCAAAGTCTGACGAAATCAAGAGTGCTTTAGTAGACCTTCTTGGCGCTGGTATGCCTAAGCGTGTACTTAAGCACTTTAAGGGTCTGTATGTTCACCCACCAAGTCAAGGCAAGCGTGAGGCGGACGGAGCTTACCTGCCTCGTCAGCAAGCTATTAGCCTGAATAAAGCACGTATAAGCGAGCTAGCTGCTGACACAGATGACAGCACTTCAGCTGCCGCACTGATGCGATTCAACTTGGCTCATGAGATTGGTCACGCTTTTGATCTGGGAGAAGGTCACACCCTTAACTCACCTGACTTTAGTATTGATGTAGACGGGATGACTCCGTCGGGCGTTACCTTTGATCTCGGTCCAGTTCTTCATGAGTTAGGGCAGAATTTTCAGGACGGAACGGAACTTGGTTTAGAACTGGGGTACCCATTTGGTTATGCATATGAATGGCTATCTACAACTACTCCAGACAAAATAGAGAAAAAAGTTTCTTTAATTCAGAAGGAAGCTTTTGCTCAGGCGTTTGCTGTATTCCACGCAAGCCCAGAGATGCTGCAAGAACAGGCACCATTGACATATAAGCACTTAGAAAATTTGCTTAGAACACAACCAACGGAGACTATCCAAGATGGCGAAGCTGACATTCGGTCCAGCGAGACTGAGCAACAATCTCAAGAAGTACAAGGACAAGTTCGGTCACCTGCCGAGTCCAGAAGCCCTGAAGTTCAGGTCCAAGACGGAGCTGGAGGAGCTGGCGGAAGTGGCATTGATGCGGAACAAGCCAGTCAAGGACTGGGAGAACAGACCCAACGTGAAGATGGGGACAGTGCTGGACGACCTGTACAGCTAGAGCAAACAGAGCCGAAGGTAAAACGAGCAGAAGACTTTGAGAATACTGGCAACTATAACGTCGCCTATCCGGACGGCACTGAATACTTAATCTATCGAGACACAATGCAGTTTGCCGATCCAATGTGGCACTTGTCTCCAGAGTACTATGACATTCTCAAGCTGGACTTCAACCGTATTGAAAGAGTTGCTGGCATCGGTGGCAACCGAAAGGAAGCCTTGCAGTGGCTTAACAAGGCGCACAGAGATCGAGCCGGTAATGCCGGTCCTGATCAGGCAGGCGATCTAGCAAGCTTTGATGATGATGCTTTATTTACTCCCTTTAATAGAGTTCCAAGCGCACAGGAAGACGCTCCAATTCTACCGATGGGCAAGGTGGAGCAGGCTCTCGCTGACTTGCTTCAAGACGACAAGAACCCAACGCCCGAACAGCTGGGTAAAATCGTTGGCGCACCAAAGAAGCGTAAAGGTAAGGAGGATGTGCAAGATGTTGACGTGCGTCCAGTTACGCTTGATGAGTTGCGTGGCTATGTTAAGGAGTCCCTAGAAGAGTCAGACAATTTGAAGTGGTATGACGAGTTTGGCGGGTTCTTCCGAGACCTCGTGGGCGACGCTAACCTTGATGAAGCCTCGGTTATCTTTGGTGTCACTTCGGCTCAAAATGCCGCTGAAAATAATCTTGCAGAAACGCTTCATATTATGGCTCTTGCCAGAAGGTTTAACCCTGAAACAAATAGAAAGCAATTTGAGTTAGCCGTTAAAGAAACTCCCCGAACCGCAGGTCAGCGGCTAATGGTAACGGGTCAGCAAATTGAAAAGATTGCCGATCTTTACGCTAAGGGTAGCTTTGACGGTGGCATAAAAACAACAACCTACATGCAGATGGTTCAGGACAGAGGGCGAAACGAGTACAACCCATTCAGTGTGCAAGATGTGCATATGAGTAGGGTGTTTGGGTTCCGCAAAAAAGACTACGACAAAAAGTCTGGTGCTCTTGTTGATGCAGCTAAGATATCTTCCGAAAACGAATACCGATACGCCCAGTATTTAACTAGCGTCTTGGCAGATGAGTTTGGAATGTCTCCAAATCAAATGCAGGCAACGCTCTGGTTCTACGCAAAGCAGAACTTAAGCCCTCTAAAGGAAAAAGGCGGCGGAAGAGCCGGAACTCTAGAGTCCGCAAGAGATTACTCTAAAGATGAAATTGATGTAATACAGGGCATGGTTGATGATGGCAGCTTTGACAAGTCATCCCCACTGACAGAGGCGCTATCTTCAGGAGTGCGTCCCAGAAACAAACCTGTCCAGAAGACAACGCCGTTCTCAAACGTAGAGGAACGCGAACAGCTTCTTGATGTTGTGAGAGCTAGGTCTCCAAGAATTATTGCCTCAGCAGTAGCAGGCAAGGATCGGGGGTTAGCCTTCCCAGATGACACGCCGATAGAGACGCTAATCAAGTATAACCAAGATGTTATGCAAGCTATCACTGATGATGGCGGACAGATTCCGATTCTAAGAGAGATGGGTATACCTCACGAAATTGAGGAAGCAGCGGGTTCGTTTACGGGCTACGAGCCTGCAATGACTATCCGGTTTCTTGGCTCTGACTTAGATACGGTGAATAAGTTTGCCCCTTTACTTGGCGATGCCCTGCTTCAAGATGCAGTTATCACGTCGCAAATGGTTTACAAGGAGGATGGTCTTCCTACATTCGCGATAACAAAGTTAGACGCGTCTGAATTCTCACGCGAAGAAAGCATGGCGCTTACCGAAACTTTAAATCCAGAGAAAGACCCTAACGGAATTAACTTTAACCAGAAGCTCCCCAACACTCTGATATTCTTAGACCCAAGGTCATTAGATGATAGTGTTATATATGAAAAGTCGATGGCTAAAGATTTCTTTGGTACACTGCAAGCTCAACTAGGAGACAGCTACCAAATAGACATAGGTAGTAGCAAAGGTAATTATTATGGCTCAGATCAATATCAAGGAGTTATCCGAGGAACTTGGAATAAAGATGTTGCCAGCGGATCACCCACTATATACGACCGCACCAGAGATTCGCTTTATGAGCCAGTCAGGCAAGTCTACAACAGATACGCCAAAGAACTCGGAATCCCCCAAAGGGAAATCCAAGGGCTAGCTGACGACCAGCTAAACGCACCCCCGCGACAGAAAGCCAGCAAGCCTAACGCTAAAGGCAACCCCGCAGTACAGTCCGCTTATCAGCGATTGCGCGATGGCGAGATTGATCGCCAAGAATACGACAATACGGTACTAAGCAGCATATCTCCTTATGATTTCGTTCCTCAGCCTGCAACGCAGGACGAGATGTATGGGGCGCTAAATTCCAGAAAGCGGGAAAAAATAAATACCCCCATCGCAGATGGTGAGAACGTAGGTCTAAGGTTAGATATACCAGCCTATACAGATCACGGGGTATGGGTTCCTACTATTCACGGCAAGGCAACGTCACACAGAGCCACTGCCTATATTACGGGCGCAGACTTCACGAGGACGCCTCAAGGAAAAGCTGAGAAGGTCATGGAGGGGGGTGCTAAGTCACCGTTTGCCCAGATTCGTGGCGGCTTTGTTAACAGAACTGACGAGCAGAACGCTCAACTAGCAGAGTCAGCTATCAACGACCCCGCTTGGACTCAAGTTGGATTCGACCCTCGCCGTCACTCTTACTTCTACGACCGCAAGACTGGTCAGCCGATCCTAAATGCCGATGAGGTAATTCAAGTTGGTCCGCTTGTTCTGGCTAAGAACGCCACGAGCGGCATGTCAGACGACTTCTTGTATTCTCCAACCAGAACCCCTATTGAGATCATGTCAGATGACGACTTGATTGCATCCGTTCGTACCGGCACCACCAGCGGTGGAGAGTCTGGAATCCCCAGCAGCGGCATTAAGAAGTGGCTACAGAAGAACTTCTCATCAAGAGGCTTACTGCCTGAGACTGCTTTTGATTCCATGATTCAGAGAGACGGAGAGTTCGGAGCTGTTGAGCTGGACATCCGGCAGATGGTAGGCATCTACGATAACGCAGTGGTTGAGAACTTCGGCAACATCGATGGTCAGCAGCGGGCGGTTCTAGATGACGCTATGAAGCGACCTGCGGCTGAGATTGAAAAGACTTCTCTGCCTAGAAATATTAAGGACTCACTCATTGCGATGCGAGGCTATATTGATAGCTTGTCAACTCAATATGCACAGGTTCTAAACAACGATATCGAAACTCTCAAAGCTCAAGGAAATGATGAGGCTACAGCAAAGAGTGAGTTGCTGAGTATTGTTGTTAACAACATGGGCACTTATGCGAATCGCAGTTATCAGGCTTTCAACAATAAAGACTGGAACAAAGAAGTGCCTGAAGAGGTGGTTCTTGCTGCCAGAAATCTTTTAGTAGAGCAAGGTACAGTCAATCCGGATCAAGTCATCAACACCATCCTTAAAGAAGGTACGGCTTATGATGACATGGCTTCGTTTATCTCTGAGAGTAAGCTTGGCGCTAAAGATCTAGCCATCCTTACAAAGAGAAAGCAGATCGCACCAGAAATCAGAGCGTTGCTCGGTGAGTACAAAGACCCTCGGGTAAACTTTGCGAACTCAGCAAGCAAGATGTCTCGCCTTATATACAACGACAGGTTCCTTAAAGAGGTTCTGGCGAGCGGCAATGGTGTATTCCTTTTTGATCAGGAGTCAGCTCCCGCAGATGCAACGAAGAAAATTGCGGAAGTCGGGTCAAAAACCCTTTCACCCCTCAACGGGATGTACACATACCCAGAGGTAGAGCAGGCATTTAAAGACGCTCTAGGCAAGGAAGAGATGGGAGACCTGTACCGAACTATTATCAAGGTTAATGGTTTAGTTAAGTACGGTAAGACAGTAATCGCGCCTACTACTATGGCTCGTAACTTCATGTCGGCATCGTTGTTTACTGTTGCCAACGGTCACTTTAATTGGTCAAAGCTATCTAAGTCGGCTGAAGTATCAGGCAGTTATTTCTCTGGGATAGGTGACGGGATTGAGTACCTTAAGAACCTTAAGAAGCTAGGTGTCGTACACGACAGCCCATACGCTGGCGAGATGATCGCTTATCTACAGGACGCAAATGCTGAAGGTATACTTGATCAGAGAGATCCGTCCGCAATTCTCGACACCAAAGATGCAGCACTAAGTTTAGGTAAGAGAGTTGCACAGGGTTTCACTAAGGCGTATCAGTTTGGCGATGACTTCTGGAAGATCGTTGGCTTCGAAAATGAAGTGATGAGCTTCATGGAAAACAAGGGCATGTCTCGTGAAGAAGCAGAGCCTTTAGCAGCTAAGCGAATAAGGGATACTTACCCAACCTACTCGCTGATCGGCAAGATACCGCAGCAGCTACGTCGCTTCCCTCTAGTCGGTACGTTTGTTTCTTTCCCCGCAGAAATTGTTCGTACACAAGCGAACATGATTAAGTACCTGCGTGAAGACCTAGCCGATCCAGATATGAGACCGGCAGCTCTTAAGCGAATTACTGGTATGGCTATGATGAGTGCCGGAGTATATGCAGCTCAAGCAATGGCTATGTCAGCGTTTGGTGTTTCGGAAGAAGAGGAAGAGGCTATCAAGTTGATGGCTGCTCCTTGGGCTAAGAACTCAAACATCCTAGTGACAGGCAGAGATGATGAGGGTCGCCTTGAATACTTAGACCTTACTCACCTTGACCCGTATGCCTTGATGAAGCGTCCCCTGAATGCATTGATGAGAGATCAGCCCATTGATGATGCACTGATAGATGCTAGTGCCGAAATACTTAAGCCATTCTTAGGCTGGGATATCTCGACCAATACAATCTTGGAGTTCATCTCAAACGAGAAGTCTTCAGGCGGTGAGGTTTATAACGATGCAGATACATTCATCAACAAATCTATAGCCACCTACATGCACTTCGAAAGAGGTATGGGACCAAGCGTTTTACAGAACGCTCGCAGAATCGAGAAGGCTATGGGTGGAGAGGTCTCTAAAAGCGGCAAGGCTTACGACATGGGCGACGAGATGGGTGCGCTTGTAGGTTTCCGTAAGACGACCTTCGACCCGAAGACAGCATTGCACTTTAAGGCGTATGAGTTCTCCGAAGGTAAGCGACAGTCAACTAAACTGCTGACTTCAGTGTTCAGAGACCCTAACGATGTATCGGATAGCGATATACGAGAAGCGTTTGGCAGAGCATCGACGGCAAGGAAAGAGACCTTTAACGATATGGCAGCGTTAGTTAATGCTGCAATGGCTTCTGGTTTAAACGCAACGCAGGCAATGGCTGTTCTCCGATCTAATGGTGTCACCAAGAAAGACGCCAGAGCATTGATCGATGGGGGGGCTTCAGCTTGGACTATGTCAGATAGTACGTTAAAGAATTCTATCGTTAAGTCGGACATTTTGTTTGGGCAGCAGAAGAGCCAAGAGTTCAAGGACAGATGGACTCTGATACAGCAGTTGCTAAAAGAAGAGAGCTAGCGATAGCGAAGCCACATGAGGGGTAACTGATGATAGCTGAAATTGCAGCAGCTAATGCGGCATTTCAAGTCATAAAGGGAGCATTAACAAACGGCAGGGAGCTATACGATGTAGCAGAACAGGCTACAAAGTATTTTGACAACAAATCCGCA
>Ga0209119_1003958_pt1 | contig 12511 bp, 7 predicted proteins | sample COG_03_FD_184747 | JGI IMG/M metagenome (GOLD analysis project Ga0209119, IMG submission 184747) | Pelagic Microbial community sample from North Sea - COGITO 998_met_03 (SPAdes) (version 2) | ecosystem: Environmental > Aquatic > Marine > Neritic zone/Coastal water | place: Helgoland, sampling... | reverse complement strand
TTGTGCCTTCAGCCATATATCGCCAACCTGACCATTGCCGACTGGCTCGCCATCTATTTCCACGACTGCACCAATCTCTTTGGAGGAACTGGTAATCCACACTTCATCGGCATTCAGTACCTCATCCATAGTAACAATACGCTCTTCGACTGGAATACTCCCATCGCGGCGCAGTATATCCAGAAGTATGTGGCGGGTAATACCCGGCAACAGCTGGTTGTCTAATGGCGGTGTTATCACCACGCCGTCTTTGATTATATAGGCATTGCAGGAGCTAGCTTCGGTCAGCTGGTTTTCGGCATTAAATAGCAGTGTTTCATCGTTGCCCTGATCCTGACCCTGTTGAAAATGAAGGACATTGCCGAGTAGTGCGGTAGATTTAATCTGACAGCGCTCCCAGCGCAAATCTCTAGCGGTGGAGGCGGTGTATTTTTTCGCCAGTGCTTTATCGGCCACTGGTGGCGGGGCGATATTAAAGGCAAAGGCAAATACTGTGGGAGTGACATTCTCGGGGAAGCCATGAAAGCGCTTGCTGTCGGCGCCACGACTTACCTGAATATATATACCCAGATTGCCGGCGCCGTTTTTCTCAATCAACTGTGCGCAGAGATCGGACCAGTCACTTTCTGACCAGCCGAGGTCGATGCCAATAGCGGTGAGGCCATTGTTTATGCGCTTAATATGCGGAGCAAAGCCAACCATTTTTCCCGCGTAAGAGGGCACTACTTCATAGACGCCGTCACCAAATAAAAAGCCGCGATCCATGGGCGATATTCTGGCTTCATCCAGTGGCAGGTAGGTGCCATTGAGAAATGCGATATTCATGTTTTTACTTTCCATGATTTTCTTTTAAAAGAGATGACTGCTGTGTGGTTTTTCACTGTGCCAAAAATGGTATCAGTACGCTCTGTTACAAGCAAAGTTTTAGTAACTGCTTTGATACAAATTGTTTTTCATTCTCGGTCAATAAAGATTGCGCCTGATCTATGCTGATAGCCTCAAAATTTACCGTGCCACCGGCTGAAAGCTGTGCCAGTTTTCCTATATCCACAGAGAGTACTGAGCCAATCTTCGGGTAGCCGCCCATAGTCTGGCGGTCATTTAGCAAAACGATTGGCTGCCCATCAGGGGGGAATTGAATAGCGCCGAGGCAGATGCCCTCAGAGAGAATGCCTTCGATGGCGGGAATAATTTTAGTGCCCTCAAGGCGATAACCCATTCGATCGCTGTATTTGGTCACGCTGTACCCAGAGTTAAAAAACCGCTGTTGTTGAGTTTCGCTAAAGTGCTCTTGCTGATAACCGAGTACAACTCTTAAGCGCGCTGAATTCTGCCTGGAGTCCGCTCTGAGGTTTTCTGGCAGTTGCCATAAGCTGGTATTTTCAATTCGCTGGCAGGGCAATAGATCGCCGCTTTTAAGTGCTGTGCCGTCAGCGTGCAGTCCACCCAGACCCTCGCGGGGAACGGTGGCGACACTATTAAAAATCGGGTCGGCTTGAAAGCCTCCGCCGACAGCCAGATAGGCACGGCTGCCACTGCGCGCAAAACCCAGTTCAATCAAATCGCCGGGATTAATGCTGTGGCTCTGCCAGGGCGGGGCAGGTTGTTTGTTGATGCTTAGGGGAATATCGGCACCAGTTACAGCCAGAGTGGTTGTGACGGTGGATTCCAATACTAGGCCGCCAACAGTCACTTCAATAGAGGCGCTATCCTGAGGGTTTTCGCAGAGCAGGTTGGCCCAACGAAAGGCGTTGCGATCCAGAGGGCCGCCATTGGTCAATCCCATACTGTGCTGACCATAGCGTCCACCGTCTTGCAGTAGGCTGTATATGCCCGGCTTAATGACCTTTAGCCCATTGTTCAAAGGACACCGCCAAGGTTTTCGAAGGTGGTTTTATCGATAGCTTCAAAGCGAACCAAATCGCCGACTGCTATTGGCATACTGGGTGAAATTTTTGGATTGAACATCAGCTGTGGGCAAAGTCCAATTAGGTTCCAACCGCCTGGCGACTGTGCCGGATAGACAGCGGTCTGTTGGTCGGCAATAGCCACAGCACCTCGTGGTACTTGCTGTCTGGGGGTGGCCAGTCTGGGGGTGGCTATACGTAAATCTACTTCGCCAAGATAGGCGAAACCCGGTGCAAAGCCAATCGCATAGACGCGATATTCAGTCTGCTGATGAATGGCAATAACCTCTGCGATAGAAAGTCCTGCTGTATTGGCAACGCTCTGTAGGTCGGGACCGGATTCGCTGCTGTAATAAACCGGCAGTGTTACCAGCGATCCGCTGCTTATTTCTGGTGCATTAGCGATTTTATTTAAATCTTTAATAGCGGTGTGAATAGCTCTGCGCACAGACTGATGATTGGTTTTAAACGGGTCGAAGATAACCAGCAGGGAGGCGTAGGAGGGCACTAGATCAATCAGGGTTGTGCCTAAGTAGGTCTTGAGCTTTTTGACTGTCGTGGCAATCTCGATGGAGATAGCCGCACTGGGGTTTTCGGCAAAATAGACAATCAGTGAATTCTCGCCAGCGATGGCAATGGTTTTTTCGGTACTCATGGATTTATCAGCTGGCGAATTTGTTCAATGGCATTAACTGATTCCCGGTTGTCGCCGTGGACACAGATTGAATCCACCTGAAGTGGTAATTCAAGACCGCTGGCTGTGGTGATAGTACCTTGGTTATTTAACTGCTGCACCTGCTTCAGCATTTTCTCACGGTTGTGAACGGCGCCTTCTACGCTACGCGATAGCAGGCTGCCATCGTCGTTATAGCAGCGGTCGGCAAAGGCTTCAAAGATAAGCTCAAGGCCAAACATCTGCGCTTCCTGCCGATGGATGTAGGCATCTGCAGTGGCTTGCAACATAAAGGCGAGTGGTCGGTTGTGCTGCTCTTGGCTATCAGCGATCGCCTGCATGATCGCACTGCGCAGATGGCCATTGATCATCATATCGTTGTACAGGGCGCCGTGGGGTTTAACATAGCTGACCTGTATATCGAGAGTTTCTGCCACTTTGCTGAGCGAGCGAATTTGATGCTGCACCAGCTTTATTATTTCTGTGGGAGGCAGGTTCATCGAGCGGCGGCCAAAGCCAACAGAGTCTGGATAGCTGGGGTGGGCACCGACAGCGACATTGTGCTGTTTGGCTGAGAGCAGAGTCTTTTTCATCAGACTGTGATCACCAGCGTGAAAACCGCAGGCGATACTGGCCTGGTCGATAAATGGCATTACTTGATCATCGAGGCCGGTTTTCCTGGCTTCGGGGCATTCGCCGAGATCGCAATTTAATAGTAATGGCATATTGGGCCTTGATAGCAGGGTTATTTGAGGATTTTATGTTTATAGCGGCATAAAGTCATCCTGAACGTCGGTAAAGGATCTGAGATCCTTCGGTTCGCTTCAGTTTATGCCGCTGATTACAAGCGCTGTAAAACCATTAATGGCGTTGGACCACTTAATGCCGCAGCTTTAGTGGCGTTTTATCACCGTGGAGACTTTCGCTCGGCAGATTCGTTTGTGGCCTTTATGGGTTTGGATGTGCGGGTGAGGGAATCGGGTCGCTATCGAGGGCAGCGCAAGTTGACGAAGAAAGGTAATCCTGAGATTCGACGGCTGCTGTTTAATGCCGCTAGGGCCGGTGCTAAGACAGCACAATGGCAACCTTATTATGAATCGCTAAGAGGCCGAGGCCTCACGACAACAGCTGCCGCTGTTGCCATTTCTAGGAAGATTGCCAAGTTGGCATTTGCCTTGATGAGAGATCAGACGGAGTATCAAATTAGAATGGCTTAATGAGTTGATTTTGGACATAGAATCTCTCTCAGGATGTCAGTTTAAAAAAGCTGGCTTAAAAGAAAACGTAACTCTAGTGCCGCCCTCAGCTCTGGGCTCAATAGCAACATGGCCATTTAGATGGCGACTGCGTTCATTGATAATTGCCAGCCCGTAGTGATTATTTCTCTCAGCATTTGGCGGTATACCTATACCATCGTCCTGAACGACCAATTCAATATACTGATCGTCTTTCTGACGGAGAAAAATATCCAAAGTAGATCCTTTGGAGTGATTTACCGCATTTTGCGAAGCTTCACGAATAATTTGCAATAGATGAATTTCCTCTGTCGGGCTCAGGGGTATATTGTCTAGCTGATAGTGCAGCTGAACTTTTAAATCACTGCGTTGGTTAAGTTGGTTAATAACCAGTGAAAGGGCGCTGTGTAATCCGCCAGTATCGATTTTTAAACGGAATGTGGTCAATAACTCGCGCAGTTGGCGATAGGCGGAGGAGAGCCCTTCGCGCAGTTCATCAACAATCGGTTGCTGAGCATCATAGTGCTTTTGGTCGATCGACTTTTGTAATCTTGTTACCTGAATTTGTAAATAGGAGAGCGCCTGAGCCAGTGAATCATGGAGTTCTCGGGCAATTACCGTGCGTTCATTGAGCATCGCCAGCCGTCGCGCTTGATCTTCATGGGCGGACAGGGACAGGGCCAGAGCAAATTGGTCAGCCACTGAGCTGAGGAGTTTTTTTTTCCAGGGTTTAAGCTGGCCGTTTTCACTGGTGTGACAGTTGATAACCCCATAGCTAGTTTCATCGTGAACAATACTAAAACCTTGCCCGGGGCGGTCAAGATGCGGCACGGGGATTGTTTTTTGACATTTATCACAGGCCCGTTGAGAGCAGTCGCTGATAGCGCTGTTGTGCGGTGCTATATGAACATAGGGGCGTTCTCCCTGCTGGGTAAACAGGCACAGTTCAAGGCGAATGTCGTTGTTACTAGCATTGCCAATTACCGTTTCTAGATCATCAAGCAGGCTCTGGTAGTCAATTTCCCGCTGATGGTTGTTAAGGATTTTCCGCGCCGTATTAAATAAAAATTCGAGACTGATATTGTTGTTATTTAATTCCTCGGTTCGCTGTTTAACCTGATTGTCGAGGTCCTTGTGGATACGGTCGATAGAATTGCTCATATGATTGACCACTGAACCAAGCAGAGCTAACTCGTCATGTCCCTCGACTGGTACCTGATAGCCGTAGTCACCTTCACCGATACGATGTGCCGCTTGGGTCAATTGCTCAAGCGGGCGTTCAAGTCGGTTTTTCAGCAGATAAAAAATCACACTGCCAGCACTGATTGTCAGGAATAGTGCGACAAGCTGTATGCCTCTAAGACGGCGTATTTTCGCTTCTGCGCTATCTTGAAATGCACTGACCAATGCGTCTGTATGGATTAATTGCTTATCAATTAACTGGGTCGGAAACTGTTCCGGTTTTGGCATTTTCAGGTAGTCGATCAGTGCTGGCCGCAGGCTGTTGGTCCAGTGCTGTTGAGCATTATGGAAACGATTTTTTAGCACTCCAGCGGGTGCCCCTGAATTGGGTTTTTGTCGCTCGGCTGAGAACAGTGGGTGCTGCCAGGTCTTATCTAAAAGCTGAATATAGTTTTCGGCGGTTGCCCTGTCTTGCATTTTGACGGCTAGACCAATTCGATAACTCTGCATTCGAATGGAGCCGGATAAGTTGATTGCCTGTGCGTCTTTATCTGACTGATCGGTGGCCCAGAGAAGACTAAAAATGGTCAGCAGCCCGATGGCAATAATCGATACCAGTGAAATGCTGATGATCGATGTCAGCGATGAGGAATAGAGCGATTTTTTTAGTAGCAAAAGTGACTACCTCCAATTACCGGAATTCGGTCAGGCTCAGATTAATATTTAAAGTCATTGAAAAAAGCCTAGTGATAACAGTTAGTTAGATTTTGAGGTTCTACCCATAAAGGGATAGAGCTTCTATTAGACGCTATATGGCTAATCTAATGAGTTGATTTCTATCAAATGAAATACAAAGTTGTCGGCTTATATTCTCCCTAATGCATTTATAGACGATGTCGTTTAGCCAATACCGTTTAGCCGATACCGTTTAGCCGATACCGTTTAGCCGATACCGTTTAGTCTATCTAAGGGAGAACAAAAAGGATGAGTCAGTTTTTAGATAAATTGCGATTTTTTAAGCTTGAGAAAGAGGATTTTTCTGGGGGTCACGGTGTGACCACCAATGAGAATCGCGAGTGGGAAAAGGCCTATAGAGGTCGCTGGCAGCACGATAAAGTTGTTCGCTCTACTCACGGTGTTAACTGCACGGGTTCCTGCAGTTGGAAAATCTATGTCAAAGACGGTTTGGTGACTTGGGAGACCCAGCAGACGGATTATCCGCGCACCCGGCCAGACATGCCCAATCACGAACCCCGCGGCTGTCCTCGCGGTGCCAGTTACTCCTGGTATATTTACAGTGCCAACCGGCTTAAATACCCCAAGGTGCGCAAGGCGTTGTTAGAGCTGTGGCGTGAGGCGCGTGCTGTGCACACTGATCCGGTGTTGGCTTGGGCGTCTATTGTCAGCGATCCGGTCAAGGCTAAGAGTTACAAATCACGCCGCGGTTTGGGGGGCTTAATCCGCTCGGATTGGAATGAGGTGAATGAGATTATCGCCGCGTCTAATATCTATACGGCAAAGACCTTTGGCCCTGATCGGGTGTCTGGTTTCTCGCCAATTCCTGCAATGTCGATGGTGTCCTATGCCGCAGGGTCTCGTTACCTGTCGCTGATTGGCGGCAACTGCCTGAGCTTTTATGATTGGTACTGTGATCTGCCGCCGGCCTCACCACAGGTTTGGGGTGAGCAGACCGATGTGCCTGAGTCCGCTGATTGGTATAACTCGGGTTATATTATGGCTTGGGGGTCGAATGTTCCTCAGACCCGTACACCGGATGCGCATTTCTTTACCGAGGTTCGCTATAAGGGCACTAAGACGGTTTCAGTAACACCTGATTACTCGGAAGTGGCCAAGCTCACTGATGAGTGGATGGCACCCAAGCAGGGGACTGATTCGGCACTGGCGATGGCTATGGGTCATGTGATCCTAAAGCAATTCCATGTCGATAAACCCAGCGCTTATTTTACTGACTATGTACGTCGCACGACCGATTTCCCCTATCTGGTGCGGCTGGATAAATGTGACAACGGTTTGCAGCAGGGCAGCTTTTTGCGCGCCTCTGATCTGATTGATAACCACGGGCAGGAAAATAACCCAGAGTGGAAAACCATTGCTCTGGTGACGGTTGATGGAAAGTCTGAGCTTATATCGCCGACGGGTTCAATTGGTTATCGCTGGGGCGAGAAGGGCAAGTGGAATACTGAACAGCGTGATGGAATAACCGGTGCCGAGGTCGAGTTAGAGCTGACCCTGAAGCATTGTGCAGATGAAATTGTCGATGTGGCGTTCCCCTATTTTGGTGCTCAAGAGCATGAACATGGCTACTTTGATCATACCGATCACAGCGAGATTCAGCAGCGCAAGGTGCCGGCTAAGCAGATTACTCTGGCCGATGGTTCAACGGCGCTGGTGGCGACGGTGTTTGATTTAACGCTGGCTAACTACGGTGTCGATAACGGTTTGGGCTGTGCTAATAGCGCCAAAAGTTTTGACGACGATATACCCTATACACCGGCTTGGCAGGAGAAAATTACCGGTGTGCCCCGTGCTCAGGTAATTAAAATTGCCCATGAATTTGCCGATAATGCGGATAAAACCCGTGGTCGCAGCATGATTATTATCGGTGCGGCGATGAACCATTGGTACAACATGGATATGAACTATCGCGGTGTGATTAATATGCTGATGATGTGTGGCTGTGTTGGCCAGTCTGGTGGTGGTTGGGCACATTATGTGGGGCAGGAAAAACTGCGTCCGCAATGTGGTTGGTTGCCGCTGGCCTTTGGTTTGGATTGGCAGCGTCCACCGCGTCAGATGAATGGGACGTCGTTTTTCTACAACCATTCAGATCAGTGGCGCTATGAAAAACTTGAGATGACCGAAGTGGTTTCACCGCTGGCGGATAAGTCTAAGTGGGGCGCGTCGATTCTCGATTACAACACGCGCGCTGAGAGAATGGGCTGGTTGCCATCGGCGCCGCAGTTAAATACTAATCCGTTGGATCTGGTCAAAGCGGCTGAGGCGGCGGGTGTTGATCCGAAGGAATACGCGGTTTCGCAACTCAAGAGTGGCGAGCTAAAGTTTGCCTGTGAAGATCCCGATGACCCTAAAAACTTCCCACGCAATATGTTTATCTGGCGCTCTAACTTGCTCGGCTCTTCGGGTAAGGGCCACGAGTATATGCTGCGCCATCTGCTGGGTACCAAGCACGGTTTAATGAATAAAGACCTCGGTGAGAGTGGCGATAAAAAACCCGAAGATGTGATTTGGCATGACGAGGCACCTGAGGGCAAGATCGATTTGCTGGTGACTTTGGATTTCCGTATGTCTACCACCTGTCTGTATTCGGATATTGTGTTGCCGACGGCGACTTGGTACGAGAAAGACGATATGAATACCTCGGATATGCATCCGTTTATTCACCCGCTGTCCAAGGCCATAGATCCGGTTTGGGAGTCACGCTCTGACTGGGATATCTTTAAAGGTATCGCCAAGCGTTTCAGCGAATTAACGGTCGGTCATCTGGGTGTCGAAAAGGATTTGGTGACGGTACCACTGCAGCACGATACCCCCGCTGAATTGGCTCAGCCGGATGGCGTTAAAGCCTGGTGGAAGGGCGAGTGCGATCTGATTCTGGGTAAAACTGCACCGAATATGGTAGTGGTTGAGCGGGATTATCCAAATACTTATAAGCGCTTTACCTCGCTGGGGCCGATGCTTGAAAAGCTTGGTAATGGCGGCAAGGGGATTAACTGGAATACCGACGAGGAAGTGGCATTTCTCGGTGAGCTAAATCATCGCCATCGCGGTGAGGGTATAAATAAGGGACGGCCAAAAATTGAAAGCGCTATTGATGCCGCTGAGGTGATTCTCAGTTTGGCACCGGAGACCAATGGTCAGGTGGCGGTCAAAGCCTGGCAGGCGTTAAGTGCTATAACCGGTCGCGAACACAGCCATTTGGCGCTGCCGAAGCAGGACGAGAAAATCCGCTTTCGGGATATTCAGGCGCAGCCGCGCAAGATTATCAGCTCGCCGACTTGGTCTGGTTTGGAGGATGAACATGTCTCTTACAACGCCGGTTATACCAATGTCCACGAGATGATTCCCTGGCGTACGGTGACCGGTCGCCAGCAGTTCTATCAGGATCATGAGTGGATGCGCGATTTTGGTGAAACCCAATGTCTGTATAAGCCGCCGATCAATCTTAAAACCATTCAACCCCTGTTGGGTAAGAAGCCCAACGGTAATCCCGAGTTGGTGCTGAATTGGATTACGCCGCACCAGAAGTGGGGTATTCACTCTACCTACTCAGACAATCTGTTAATGCTCACGCTGTCGCGAGGCGGACCAATTATCTGGCTCAGCGAGGTGGATGCGGCCAAGGCCGGTATTGTCGATAACGATTGGATTGAGGCCTTTAATGTCAACGGTGCGGTGGCTGCCAGAGCGGTGGTTTCCCAGCGTGTGCCTGAGGGTATGAGCATGATGTATCACGCTCAGGAGCGGGTGGTGAATGTGCCTGGCGCTGAGACCACGAAGACCCGCGGCGGTATTCACAATTCGGTGACCCGGGCGGTGATGAAGCCGACCCATATGATTGGTGGCTATGCCCAACAGTCTTACGGGTTTAACTATTACGGCACGGTGGGCTGTAACCGTGATGAGTTTGTGATTTTACGCAAGATGAATAATGTCGATTGGCTAGATGAGGAAGCATCTGATAATCAGCAGGCCAATCCATCAACGGGCAATCCGTCAAAGGCCATAGCCACGGAAGGAGCAGCACAATGAAAGTACGCGCACAGATAGGTATGGTTTTAAACCTCGATAAATGCATCGGCTGTCACACCTGCTCGATTACCTGTAAAAATGTTTGGACCAGTCGCGACGGTGTCGAGTACGCCTGGTTTAACAATGTCGAGACCAAACCCGGTGTCGGCTTTCCCAACGAGTGGGAAAATCAGGATAAGTGGAAGGGTGGCTGGGCGCTTAAAAATGGCAAGTTGCAACCGCGTCAGGGTGGCAAGTTAAAGATACTCGGTAATATTTTTGGCAACCCGGATCTGCCGCAAATTGATGACTATTACGAGCCTTTCGATTTTGATTACGAGCATCTGCACAATGCCGCAGACAGCAAGCATCAGCCGGTGGCTCGGCCTCATTCGCTGATTACTGGCAAGCGTATGGAGAAGATTAACAGCGGTCCTAACTGGGAGGAGATTCTCGGTACCGAGTTTGAAAAGCGCAAGGCGGATGTGAACTTTGATGAGGTGGCACAAAAAGAGATTTACGGTGAATTTGAGCAGACCTTTATGATGTATCTGCCGCGTCTCTGTGAACACTGTGTCAATCCCAGCTGTGTGGCTAGCTGTCCCTCTGGTGCGATCTATAAGCGCGAAGAGGACGGCATTGTGCTGATTGACCAGGACAAGTGTCGCGGCTGGCGTATGTGTGTTTCTGGCTGCCCCTACAAGAAGATTTACTATAACTGGGAGTCGGGTAAATCAGAGAAATGCACGTTCTGCTATCCGCGTATTGAAGCCGGTCAGCCGACGGTCTGCTCTGAGACCTGTGTTGGGCGTATTCGCTATCTGGGTGTCTTGCTCTACGATGCGGATCGTATCGAAGAGGCTGCTAGCGTCGAAAAAGAGTCTGACCTCTATGAAGCACAGTTAGGTATTTTTCTCGATCCCAATGATCCTGAAGTTCAGGCCGCAGCGCGGGCTGAGGGAATTCCCGAAACTTGGATAAATGCGGCTCAGGAATCACCGGTTTACAAGATGGCAGTCGACTGGAAAGTGGCACTGCCTCTGCACCCGGAGTATCGCACTATGCCGATGGTCTGGTATGTGCCACCGCTGTCGCCGATTCAGTCTGCGGCGCAAAAGGGCCATATAGGTGTAGATGGTGTTATTCCCGATCTGCGCTCTCTGCGCATTCCTATGAAGTACCTCGCCAATCTTTTTACCGCGGGTGATGAAGCGCCGGTGATCAACGCCTTGGAGCGAATGTTGGCAATGCGTTCTTACAAGCGCTCGGAGCAGGTGGACGGTGTTGAAGATCTTGAGGTGCTGCAGCGTGTCGGCCTCTCCGTCGATCAGGTTGAAGAGATGTATCGCTATATGGCGATTGCTAACTACGAAGATCGCTTTGTGATTCCGACTAGCCACAAGGCCTATGCCGAGGATGCCTACAGTATGAAAAGTAGCTGTGGGTTTAGCTTTGGCAATGGCTGTAGTGACGGCGATAGCGGGGTCAATATGTTTGGCGGCAATAAGCCGACCAATCGCAATATTATTGCTGTCTCCAAGGAAGAGGACTGATTATGCAGATTCTTAAGGTTATTGCCTGTCTGTTGGACTACCCGGATGAATCTCTGGCGGAGTACCGAACGGATATTGAGGCTGTCGTGAATGGCGCGGCGTTGGTCGGTGAGATTAATTCTGACCTGCGTGACAGGTTGTTGGTGTTTATTGATAACCGTTTGAATCGCGACCTGATGGCTTATCAGGCTGAGTATGACGGTCTGTTTGAGCGCGGTCGTTCGCTGGCGCTGTGGCTGTTTGAACATGTGCACGGTGAGTCGCGAGATCGCGGTCAGGCGATGGTTGATTTGATCGCTAACTATCGTCAGGCGGGCTTGCAGATCAGTCAGCATGAACTGCCGGATTATCTGCCGTTGTTTCTGGAGTTTCTCTCCACTCAGGGCCGCGAGAATGCAGTGAGCTGGCTGTTGGATATGGAACATATTTTGGCGCTGCTGCAATGCCGTTTGGAAAAACGCGAGAGTGACTATGCGCTGTTATTTGAGCTGTTGTTGAGTATTGCCGGTAGTCGCGTGTCGCTGGATGAGGTGCGTGAACGTATTGCCGACGAAAAGCGCGACGACAGCAAGCAGGCTATCGATAAAGAGTGGCAGGAAGAGGAGGTGACCTTTGGCGCCGACTCGCTGGAGAAAAGTTGCGATGGCACTCAGCGCAAGCCGAGTGAATCGCAGCGTCAGGATGTAGATGTTCCACTGCACTGGGTGGATTTTGAAACGGATAAGAGGGTACAGCCATGAGCAATACCATTAACACCTTTGCTATTCAGGCCAGCCAGGTGAGCGATATGAACCAATTATTATTTGCCGTTGTTCCCTATATAGCGCTGACCATATTTTTTGTCGGCTCGTTGGTTCGCTATGACCGTGATCAGTACACCTGGAAGGCCGATTCCAGTCAGTTGCTAGAGAGCAAGCAGTTGCGGCGCGGCAGCATTCCTTTTCATATCGGCATACTGGCAATTTTTGCCGGTCATTTTGTTGGACTGCTAACACCCACTGAAGTCTGGCATGTGCTGGGTGTGTCGGCGCCAACTAAGCAGCTTATCGCTATGGCTGCTGGTGGGCTGTTTGGGGTTATCTGCTTTTATGGCATGTGTATTTTGATTGTGCGGCGCTTAACCAATCCGCGGGTTCGCGCGACCAGCTCGGCTATGGATATAGGTATTCTGTTGCTGTTGTTTTTACAGTT
>Ga0209119_1003956_pt1 | contig 12513 bp, 7 predicted proteins | sample COG_03_FD_184747 | JGI IMG/M metagenome (GOLD analysis project Ga0209119, IMG submission 184747) | Pelagic Microbial community sample from North Sea - COGITO 998_met_03 (SPAdes) (version 2) | ecosystem: Environmental > Aquatic > Marine > Neritic zone/Coastal water | place: Helgoland, sampling... | reverse complement strand
TTATTTAATTATGTATATGCAAAAAAATATGATGGTTTATTTTTGGTTCGTATTGAAGATACCGACAAAGAGAGATCTACTAAGGAGTTTGAACAAAATATTTTAGATAGTTTAAATTCAATTGGTTTGTGCCCCGATTTAGATCCTATAAATCAATCTCAAAGAAATGATATCTATATAGCTGCTGCTCAAAAATTAATTGATTCAAATCAAGCTTATTATTGCGATTGTTCTGTTGAGGAGTTAGATCAGATGAGAGCAGAACAACAATCGAAAGGGATGAAACCTCAATACGATGGAAGATCAAGAGATAAAAATCTATCAAAGTCTGAAAAAACTGTTTTAAGACTAAAAACTCCATTAGAAGGAGAGGTTGTTGTAAAAGATCATGTTAGAGGGGATATCGTCTTTAATAATTCTGAATTAGATGACCTGATAATACTTCGAAGCGATGGAAGCCCAACCTATCACTTATGTAATGTTGTTGATGATTATGAGCAAGGTGTCACTACAGTTATAAGAGGCGAGGATCATATAAGCAATACTCCAAGACAGATTCATATCCAAAATGCACTAGGTTATCCAGAGTTAGAATATGCACACTTACCTCTGGTTCTAGGTAGTGATAAAAAAAGACTATCCAAAAGACATGCTGCAACCAGCCTTCAAGAATATAAGGAACTTGGTTATTTAGATTCTGCTATTTTAAATACCTTGGCAAGGTTGGGATGGTCTCGGGGTGAAAAAGAGGTATTTTATTTAGAAGATTTAATTAAAGAATTTAATATTAATGAAGTTCAGAAAGCGGGAGCTATTTTTGATATTACAAAACTAGATTTTTTAAACTCTCAACATATGGCTAATTTAAATTTAGAAGAATTTATTAGTCATCTCGAGCCTTTTCTTGAATCTAAGCAAATAGATGTGAACTCTCATCCTAAAAAAGAACTATTAATTGATTCAATGAGATCATCAGCAAATAATCTTGAAGGGATTGCATTAAATCTTGTGTGTTATTTTCATGATGTAAATGAATATAATCAAAAAGCAATTGATAAGTTTATTGGGCCCTCTAATGAAGTGTTAGTTGACTTAAAAGAAACACTTATAAATCTAGATGATTGGAATGAAGATAGTATAGATAAATTGTTAGTTGCTTACAGAGAGGAAAAAGAGCTATCTGTTCCAAAGGTAAATCAACCTTTAAGAATTGCGCTCACAGGCTCTACTAATTCACCTTCACTAGGAATGACATTATCCCTCTTTGAAAAAGAAGAGGCAATTTCAAGAATCGAAAAACTTATTAATTTTATTTAGATAGGTATTCATAGAAATTTATTAAATCTTTTCTTACAACATCTTTTTTTATAAGAGCATTTATAGAGTATTCAAATTTAACATCTTTTATTTCTGATATTTTTACTTTTTTAAGGTTTGCTTTTGTCAGAGTATTGTCATCAAGAAATGAGATACCCATTCCCATTTCTATCATAGCTAAAGCAGCAGAATAGGAATCTGATTTAGATACAAAATTCATTTCTATATTATTTTTTATAAAATAATTCATAACGCTTTCTTCAGAGTAAAGAGATAGCAGATTAGTGATTGCTATAAGGGGATATTCGGTAAGATCATTAATATTTACTAAAGATGGAATACTAAAAGATACAGGTGAGGCTACTTTATGCTCACCTTTTTTCAAAACTACAGAATCAATATTGTTTTGCTCTTTAGCATTAAAACAAATCGTTATGTCAATATCAGGCTTATATCTATCCTCAACAAGATCAATGCTATTGAGGTTAATTAAATTAAAACGCGCAGATTGATTTTCTTTTAAATAATTATTAATAATTTTGGGAACTATGGTTTCAGCTAACGATGGGGTTGTGCCGATGTTGATATAGTCAAATGACCTCGACTTATATGTATTAGCAATGTAATTAAAATTTTTAAGCTGATTAGTTACCAATGATGCATATTCAAACAATTCATTCGCTTCTATAGTAGGGTGAAGCTTCTTGCCTTTTCTTAAGAAAAGTTTGAATCCAAGGTTCCTTTCAATCCCTGCCAGAGTTTTACTTACAGATGGTTGAGAGATTTGAAGCTTTTCCGCAGCTCCAGACATGGAGTTATTTTTATAAACTTGATAAAAAATTTCTATTTGTTTTGAACTTAGCATATATAACCTAGAGTTATATGTATATTAAAATAAAAATGCATTATATACTAGACATAAAAATAACTTAAGCACTATAATTTAAAGAGTTAACAATCAAATTTAGGGGATAAATTCATGTTAAAAAAATTACTATTTATATTTCCATTAGTTATATCAGCTAATGTTTTTGCACAAGAAGCAGCAGAGGTTTCTGATGTTGAAGAAGTTGTAGTTACTGGATCGCAGATCAGGGGTGCAAAAATAACTGGAGCCCTTCCTGTAACAGTTATAACTTCTGATGATATTGAAGGTATCGGAGTAGAGTCTGGTGACGAGTTATTTGCTGAATTGGCTGAGATGGGAAGCAATAGCTTCAATCAGACAGATTTCAGTGGTGGATATAATGCATCAAGAGGTGATGTAGGCTCATTAGATTTAAGAAATATTGGTACAGGTAATACCCTCACTTTATTAAATGGAAGAAGATTAGTTCAATCTCCTGGGTATGCGACAGAGTTTATAGGTGGAAGTTATATCCCTGTATCCAGTGTAAACTCGAATTTAATCCCAGTATACGGTTCAGAAAGAATAGAAATACTTCGTGATGGTGCCGCATCTATTTACGGTGCTGATGCTGTTGCTGGAGTTATCAATACTGTTCTAAAAGATGATTTTGAAGGTTTCACATTAAGAGTTAGAACAAGTTGGTATGACAGCTTTGCTGCAAATGACAACAAAGCAAGTATTCAATGGGGAAAAAACTTTGATGATGGAACTAATATTTCTATATATTATGATGCTTATGTTAGAGAAAAAATTAGAGGTGCTGAAGATCCTAAATGGGTTAATGGTGATTTAAGAAGATATTTGCCTGATCCAGCTGGCACAGATCCTGATGGTCAATTTAACGACACTACATGGAGAAACCAAAGTGCTAGTTCAGTTTGGGGTCAGTTCTATACTGGTTCTGGTTCAAACATTCATTCAATGTACAGACCAGATGACAGCAATTGTCAAAGTACTTCAACAACAAATTTATATTCAATTCCAGGTCTAACTAACATGTGTATTTATGACTCAAGTTCCATAAGAGATGAGAATAGAGCAGATTATGGTGAAACTTATGATAAAAGAGGGCCTTTAGATAGACATAATTTTGTCATGTTTATAAATAGAGAGCTTGAGAATGGTATTGAGGCATATTCTGAAATAAGTTTTTATCAATCCAAGTCCGAAAAAGTATTATATGCCGGTACCAATCTTGGTTTAGGCTCTTCCTCAAGAGCTGGTGCTAACACTCAGCCTTTATTAATTCCATCAACCAATTACTGGTTAAATCTTTTACAAAGAGGGCCGATAGGTTCAACTGGTGGAGACTTGTTTGTAGATAAAGAGGCTGATCATTTATGGGCAAGGTATTTTAGATTTTCAACACCAAGATCATGGGATTCAACTCGTCAGACTTGGAGACTTGTTCAAGGATTTAGAGGAAATTATGGAAACTGGGATTGGGATGCTGCTGTAGTAGCTTCGAAAGCCACTTCTAAAATGAATAATCATGGTAGAGCGAATTTAACATTATTAGATGAAGCTTTAGCCAAATCCACATCTGATGCTTATAACCCTTTTTGCGCTGGTTTAAATTGTGGCGAAGAGGCGTTCATGACAACAATTTTTAGAAATAATACTACTGAGTTGTACATGGTTGATTTTAAAATGAGCAATCCATCTGTATATCAACTTCCTGCAGGAGATGTTGGCATGTTGGTTGGTGCTGAATTTAGAAGTGAAACAATGGATGATGCAAGAGACCCAAACGTAAATGGAACTATTACTTATTCAACAGTTCCAGAAGCTGCAAATCAGTCGACCTTCCCTTATATTTCTAATATTAGTAATAGTAGTCCTTCTCCAGATACGTATGGAGAAAGAAGTGTAGCTTCAGTATTTGCTGAGATGATGATACCTCTTACAGATAATTTAGACTCACAGCTAGCGATTAGGGCTGAAAATGCTGATGACTATGGCAGCAATGTTGTAGGTAAGTTAGCACTTGGTTATACACCAAACTCTTGGTTAAAAGTAAGAGGCTCAAAATCTACATCTCATAGAGCACCAAATTTAATTACTGTTAATGAGGGATTGGTTGTTAGAAATAATTCACTTCAGGACTATCTATACACAGCTGCTAATGGTGAGATTGGGGATAGTTATTCTATTCAAAGGGTAGCAAAAGGTAATGATGATTTAGAAGCAGAAGAATCTACTAATACAAATATTGGAATAGTGTTAACACCAACAGATAATTTAGTTTTGACTGTTGATAAATGGGAAATTGCTACAGAAAATACTGTGGGATTATTTGGTGAAATAAACCATATTTTACTAGATACATTAATTAGACAACAAGGCGGAGCTTCTGAATGTACCGGTAATCCTCGTGTTATCAGAGGGGCTTATCAAGAAGATAATGATCCAGAATCAAATACCTATAATGCAAATTGGGATAGTAATTATTGTAAGTCTGGTATGGTTGAAAGAGTTGAGGATGTTTATGTTAATTTAGATGACAGAACTCTAAGCGGAACTGATTATGCTGTAGAGTATGATCTTGATACGAGTGTAGGCTCTTTTACAGCTAAGTTTATGAGAGTTCAATTTGATGAATTTTTACAAGAAGCATCAGGTGATAGTGTTAGATTAATTGAAGCATCACAACCTGGAGGAGCTCTTGCAGGTCTTCCTGCTCCTGCTGGGTACGGTGATCTTTTAAATACTTTTGCTAACAGAGCTTATCCAGCAGTAAAAAATACAATGCGCCTTTCTTGGAAAAATGGTCCATGGGATGCTTATTTATCTTCTACTAGAATAGGCGCCTTCCAAGAACTAGGTGTTACTGATAATGCAAAATCTGTTGATGTATCAGGCAGCTCTAATGATATATATGCGTGTTCAGGAACTAGCAGTTACACACCTGGATCTGCTAATTGTGGTGATACGTGGAAAGTTGATGCTATGAGAACGGTAACTTTAACTGTTGGATATAAGTTTGATAGTGGCTTAAGAGTTAGAGGTACCATTAGAAACCTTGAAGACGAGAGAGCACCACTAGCCGATGAGTACACTTGGGGTTTTGTAGGAGATCAGCATAGTGATTATGGTAAGAGTTATTCGTTGGAGCTATATAAAAAGTTCTAATGATTTTTAAAAATATAAAGGGAGCTTTTTTGCTCCCTTTTTTAATTTGAGGTTAATATACAAGCTATGCCTGCATATAAAAATAAAGGGTTTTTTATTGGCCTATTTGCATTTGCTCTAGTAATTTTTTCTGGAGTTAATGGTTTTATTCCATCAAGCCTAGCAGAGTTAGATGGGAATTCATTTGAGACCACCAAGGATGTAATTGTAGTAAATAGTATCTCTGCATGGTTTGTATTTGGAGTTCTTTTATTAATGGCAATATGGTGGGCAACAGAAGCTCTTCCAGTTGCAGTAACAGCTCTTCTTCCACTTGCATTATTTCCTCTTCTCAATGTTGTAGATTTTCAATCAGCAGCCGATCCATATGCTAATAAAAATATATATCTTTTTTTGGGTGGTTTTATATTAGCCTTAGGTATTGAAAGTTCTGGTCTTCATAAAAGAATGGCATTAAGAATGATAATATCTGTAGGGTCATCAGGAGCAGCTTTGGTTGGCGGTTTTATGCTTGTTGCAGCTATATTAAGCATGGTGGTAATGAATACTTCTACAACTCTAATGCTCCTTCCAATAGGGCTTGCAGTTTGTACTGTAGTAGCAACAACAATTCCAAACATATCTTTAGAACAACAAAAATATTTTGACACAGCCTTAATGTTGGGTATTGCATATGCGGCAACAATTGGTGGAATGTCTACAATTATTGGCACCGCACCAAACTTAGTATTTGTTGGTTTTATGGAAGAGCAATATGGTGTAAAGATCGATTTCTTCAGTTGGATGAAATTAGGAGTACCTGTTGCAATAGTAATGCTACTCTCAGCATGGGTCATCCTTACTAAAATTATATTTCCAACCAACTTTGATTCATCGATTAAGACTAAAGAAAAGTTAAATAAGATGCTTGAGGATTTAGGGCCTTTAACCAAGGATGAAATAAAGATTGCAGTTATTTTTGGATTGGCAATTCTGGCTTGGGTCACTAGCCGTCTAATTAGAGAAACTACAGGAATTGGTATTGAAGATGCTGGTGTAGCCATTATCGTATCAATATTATTATTTATGGTTCCATCCTCCAATATGAAAAATGACCTAATGCAATGGGATAAGACCTCTAAACTTCCTTGGGGATTACTAATCTTATTTGGTGGTGGTTTGTCATTAGCTGCTCAAGTTTCAGGAACAGGTCTTGGAATATGGATTGGGCAGGGGTTAGAAGTTTTAAAAAGTGTTCATCCTTTGGTTTTGATTTTTGCAGTCGCAACACTAATAATTTTTTTAACTGAAATGACTAGCAATGTCGCAACTACAAGCACTTTTCTTCCAGTCATAGGAGCTTTAGCAATAGCTATTGGTGCTATACCAGTTTCATTGACAATACCTGTGTGTCTAGCAGCAAGTTGTGCATTTATGTTGCCAGTTGCCACTCCTCCAAATGCAATTGTTTATGGATCAGGTAAATTTACTATTGCCACTATGATGAAAGCAGGCCTTGCTTTAAATATTATTGGTATATTTGTTGTTAGCTTGTTCTCTTATTATTTAGCACCGATTTTATTTTAATGAAAAATATCATTTTTCTTTTTACATTAACTCTATGTTTGGTTACTAGGTCAGCTAGTTATATTGATTATGTTTCTCCTTACCATCCTGTCGTTGGTCATAGCGGTATGGTTGTGTCTCAAAATAGACTTTCATCTGATATTGGCCTTGAAATATTAAACAAAGGTGGCAATGCAGTTGATGCAGCTGTTGCTGTAGGATTTTCATTGGCTGTAACACTTCCTAGGGCAGGAAACCTTGGCGGGGGAGGGTTTATGCTAGTTTATATTAAAGAAATGGATGAAGTTTTTTTTATAGATTATCGAAGTCAGTCTCCCTTAAATGCAAACCTAAAGGATATCTTTCAAAAATATAATTTACCCAAAGATTACAAAAAAATAGATTTTAATATTGTAAAAGAAGGCTATAAAGCATCTGCTTTACCAGGGACAGTTGCAGGACTTCTTGATGCTCATGAGAATTTTGGAAATCTTTCTCTTGAAGAGGTCTTAGAGCCTGTTATTAAACAAGCTAAAAAAGGAATAATAGTTACTTATGATTTAAACAAAGCTATTGAAAGCACTCCCCAACTCCTAAAAGACCCAGAATCCAAAAGAATCTATCTCCCCAATGGGAATCCTATTGAGGTTGGAACAAGAATGATTAGGACTGATTTAGCCAAGACCTTTGAAATTATTGCAAAAAATGGAAAAGATGGATTTTATAAAGGCGAAATAAAAAATAAATTTCTCAAAGCAATGAGCGAAAATGGAGGCTTTTTTGAAGAATCTGATTTTCTAAATTATAAAATCAATAGCGGGGCTCCATTAATGAGTTCTTATAGAAATAATTTAGTTATAACTGCAGGTCCTCCTTCTGGCGGTGGTGTTGTTTTATTAACCTCTCTAAACATTCTCAATAATTTTAAATTCAAGAAGAGTGATAGTAACGCAACATCAACATATCATCTTCTGGCCGAATCTTTAAGAAGAGGACATAACAACAGATCTCATCATGTTGGCGACCCTTCATTTTATAAAGTACCTGTTGATGAGCTGCTATCTATAAAAAGGACTAAGGAATTTATAAATAACTTAAGTTTTAAAAAAGCTACTCCAAGCTCTAAAGTAAAACCTCTAAGAGTTTTAAATGAAAGCAGGGATACTACTCATTATTCAATAATTGATAAAGATGGAAATGCAGTTTCCAACACTTATACACTTGGATATTCATTTGGGTCTGGTGTAACAATACCAGGAACTGGGATACTCATGAATAATCAAATGAATAATTTTGCCTACAGATATGGTGATAAATCTATTGAAGGAAGAGTTGGCAGTCCAGGCAACAGATATGAGCCTGGTAAAAGACCAATGAGCACAATGGCGCCGTCAATGGTTTTTAATAAAGAAGGGCAGTTAATACTAATTACCGGATCACCTGGTGGGTCTTATATACCAGCGGCAATTTTGAGAGTGATATCGGGAGTAATTGATTTTGATCTTAACATAGGCAGTGCAACCATGCTGCCAAGAATTCATAAAGATTGGCCATACAAAGGATTGGATTATGAAACAACCATAAGTGCCGATACCATCTCGAACTTAAACACCATTGGCCATAACCCAGAGCCCAATAAAACAATGGGGAGCACACAAAGTATTCATATAGTAAATAATGTCAGGTATGGTTATGCTGACTTGAGAAGACCTGGCGCTGCTGTTTCTGCTCAATAATTAATTCTTTCTATAGTCCAGTGGTGGTTTTCTGTCACCAAGCAATGCCTTATATTCGAAGTCTTGGCCAACTCTATTTTCTAGCTCTGACTGAGCTTTTATTATTAATGTTTGATCTTTAAATATATCAATTGCTGTTGAAGCAATAGTTTTAGCCGCAAGTTCAGCTCCTTTTATACCAATTGATGTCCCTCCGGATGCAACTGCCTGCCATGAATGTGATGCTGTTCCGGGTACCCAAGTCGCCGTCCTTACTCCTGCAGTTGGTACAAGCCAACTCACATCACCAACATCCGTTGAACCGTAACTGTGCGATGTCCTATAAGGCTGAATTGATTCCTGTGAACCAATCTCATTTGATGGCTTAACAAAAGTTTTATAAATAGTTTTAGCATACTCATTTTCTGCTTGTGAATATGAAATTCCTCCGTGCATTTCTAGATTTGAATACATAACTTCCTGAATTGCATTATTTGGTAACAAAGAATAATTACCATGCATAACTTCATAACTCATTGAAGTTTCAGTACCTTCAGCTGCACCTCTTGCAGTTTTTACAACTCTTTCAAATAACTCCTCTACCATTTGCATTTGTGGGTTTCTAACATAGTAATAAACTTCAGCAAGATCAGGTACCACATTTGGAGCAAGCCCCCCTTTGGTAATTACGTAATGAATCCTAGACTCTTGGGGTATGTGTTCTCTCATCATATTTACCATCATATTCATAGCTTCAACACCATCTAAAGCAGACCTCCCAAGCTCTGGAGCACCTGCCGCATGGGCTGAAATACCTTTAAAAGTAAATTTAGCTGATTTATTTGAATTTGAAGATTTTGGATTTGCAGAATTTACATCATCTGGATGCCAATGGAGAACCACACCAACATCTTCAAATAATCCTTCTCGCGCCATATAAACCTTACCAGAACCACCTTCTTCTGCTGGTGTTCCATAAAATCTAACTCTACCTTCGATATTATTTTCTTCTAACCACTCCTTCACACTTACTGCAGCCCAAGCAGACGCAGCTCCAAATAAATGATGACCGCATGCATGACCAGCTCCCGTTTCATTATTAATAATTTCTTTAAATGGTGAATTGGTTTGAGCTAATCCCGGTAAGGCATCAAATTCTCCTAGGATTGCTATAACCGGACCTTTGGTTCCATACTCAGCAGTAAATGCTGTAGGGATTCCAGCTACAGATTCTTTAATTGTAAATCCTTCTTTCTTTAATGCATCTGCAAGAAGTTGAGAACTTTTTGTTTCCTGATAACCAAGCTCTGCATTGCTCCATATCTGCATTGCGATATTAGAGAAATGCTTTTTATGTTTTTGAATACTTTCATCTACTGAAGCAGATATGTTTAAAGTTAGTGAAAATATAATTATGAAACTAAATATTTTCCTTTGAATACTATTTGTTTTCCAACCCATTCTTCCTCTCCCATATTTTTAATAATTTCTTTGTCTTTAGATATTAGTACTTTTCTTTTGTTTTGGGAATCCTCACCATAAATAACAACTTTCATATCTTTATCTTCATCTTTAAAAATTGTATAACCAAGAATGACTGCTTTTCCATCAGTCTGTTTTGACATTTGCACTGGATGTTCAATTAAAGCAGCCTCCTTAGTAACATCCTTTGAAGTAAATTGTATTAATGGTTCTTTGGCCCATAAAGCAAATGCTTGTTTTGTCATCATGCCTGACACACCTGTTACCAGACCAATATTAGAATGATTATTTCGTATCTCACTTACCATTTTAACTGTTGAATGAATCATATAATTATTGAGTGGGCCGCCAGCAAAAGGCATCCCACCTGTAACTGTCTTAACATCTTCTGAGCCAAGATTGAGAGAGTCAGCAAACATTTGAACTGCGATAGGAAAGCAGCTATACAAATCATAAATATTTGGTTGTATTTTATGCTCATCACAAATATTTTTAATAAAATTTGCAGCTAGATCTAATCCAGTAGATTCTGATAATTTTGGTCTTTGGATTGGAGCAATCATATGGTTGGTTTCGGATGATGCAAGAGGGTAAACCCTTTTATTTTTTGGTATACCAAGTTTATCAGCAAGATCTTCGCTACATAAAATCATTGCTGAGGCCTGGTTAACATTCCAGCTCGTGCAATGAAGCTTATTATATGGAAGAGCTTGTAAAGGATTCTCTTTGCTTACCTGTTTTATATTTTCTGCAGATTTCATACTATCAATCCAACCATCGGGATTCTTTGCAGCTATTTCAGAAAATTCAGCGTACATATGGCTAATCTTCTCTCTATGCTCTTCTAAAGATAATCTATTTTTTTTCCTATAAGCAGTTTCTAGAATTGCATAATAGCCAACAGCCATTAATCCAAGTTCGTCCTGCTCTTCTTTGGTCTGAAGTTCATCAGTTGCCTTTACATAAAAATCAGGATTGATATTCAATTCAGTTTCTATAAATTCTTTATTTTCTTTTAACGCTAATATTTTTTTATATCTAGCTTCACCACCTACTATTAAAGATGCTTCAATTTTTCCATGCGCAATATCATCGCATGCAGAATTTATAAGATTTTGTTGAAGAACTCCGATTTTAGTTACGCTTGTTACTGCAGATTGAATACTATTTCTTTCTGCTATCCATTTACCTGGATCTCTATATTTCCAATATCCTTTAGGTACTTGCACCCGATCAATATAATCAACTATCGAATTATTTGTAGAATCAAATATTGCTGCTTTTGTAGCTTTATCCATTAAAACCAAAGCCTCATCTAATTCATCAAATAAGCCTTTTTGTTGAATTGATCCAATGCCAATTACAACTGGTATTCTCATTTTTTACCAATACCCCAGTAGTTATATCCTGCAAATTTTGGAGTGCTGGGGATATACATCTTATCTAATGACTCAAATGAGAAGCCTGCATCTGTGATAAGTTTTTGGATATCTCTATTAAGATGACATCCTCCTGCTATTTTGCCCCAAAAAGGATCTATTCTATTTTGCCACTTTGATATTTTCTTATCTGGAGCTAGGCCATGCTCGCAAAATATTAACCTGCCATCATCTTTTAAAACTCTCCACATTTCTTTGTTAGCTATCGCAACATTAGGAATAGTGCACATAGTGTATGTAACGAGAACAGTATCGAAAAAATTATCTGGATAGGGTATTGATTCAGCACTTCCAATAACAAGCTCAATAGAAGCTTTACTATCATTAGCTAACTCTTTAGCCAGGTCTATAAGCTCATGTGATGGATCGATTCCAATAACTTTATCTATTTTATCTGAGTTATAGAAGGGTATATTAAGACCAGATCCTATTCCAATATCTAAAACCTTACCTTTTGCTAAAGGAACAACCTTTTGTCTTTGATAATTTATTGGCTTAGAGCCACAGGCGCAGTTTAAAAATTTTGGGAGAATATACTTATCATATAAACCCAAAATTATTCTTCTTCAATTTCATAAAGAGGCATGGCCGCTGTGTTAAAGCCTGCATCTACATAGGTAATTTCTCCAGTAACTCCACTTGCATAATCAGAGCACAGAAATGCTGCAACATTTCCAACTTCTTCTGTTGTTACCGTTCTTCCTAAGGGGGCCCTAGCAGAATGCTGGCTTAACATCTTTCTAAAGTTTTTAACGCCTGAGGCAGCTAAAGTTTTAATTGGTCCTGCTGATATAGCATTAACTCTTACACCATCTCTGCCCATGGATGCTGCAAGAAATCTTGTATTAGCTTCTAAGCTAGCTTTAGCTAGACCCATAACATTGTAGTTTGGCATTGTTTGCATTGCACCTAAATACGTAAGTGTTAAAAGAGCAGAATTATCATTTAGCATTGGCTTCGCTGCTTTAGCAAG
>Ga0209119_1003947_pt1 | contig 12521 bp, 19 predicted proteins | sample COG_03_FD_184747 | JGI IMG/M metagenome (GOLD analysis project Ga0209119, IMG submission 184747) | Pelagic Microbial community sample from North Sea - COGITO 998_met_03 (SPAdes) (version 2) | ecosystem: Environmental > Aquatic > Marine > Neritic zone/Coastal water | place: Helgoland, sampling... | reverse complement strand
TCCAATCTAGAAAAATAACAAATGCCATACAAATCTATAATATCATAAATTAAACAGTATAATTAAATTATTACACTGTTTAATCTAGTATTACAATGTTTAATCTAATTATTACACTGTTTAATCTAGTATAACACTCTTTAAACTAACGCAGAAATCGGTTATATAATGAGAAACCGGTTAAATAACGAGAAACCGGTTTTAGAGAAAAAAAGGGTTTTTTTTTATATTAATGCCGGATTAATATAAAGGTTGTCTAGTTATAGACTAGTCTAGTCTTTTAAGCGTGGGTGGACACTTAGAAGCAGTCGTCTTCCTCTTCATCTTCTTCGCTCTCAGAATCAGAAGACAAGACCAACTCTTGAACCTTGCTTTCTTGGCGGAGCTTGTTACGGCGTTCGACCAATTGCTCCTTGGTCAAATATTCGAACTTTGCAGGAACGAAGCGCCACTCCCACTCATCAATCGGTTCGCCAAACTTTTCGGCGTCGTGGTCATTGCGAACATGAATCCTCCACTTAATGTTAACCGACTTGCCTTTCATCATCTTCTTCACAGCCTTCGGGTGCATTCCCGATTTGAAACGAATCAAAATTCCACTACAGAAGAATCCCTTTCCTTCCTTGAAGGCCCTTTTTTGAAATTTAATTTCTTCGATTTCAGCAACCAAGCGAGCACAAACACGCTTGACTTCATCAATCGCCCACTGTTTTGACTTCTGAGAACCAAACGGGTTGAAACCAGTCTTCCTGGGAGGAGCACGAAGAATCATGAGGAAAGCAGAACCATCGGCACCACAGTTCTTCTTCTGAATATCGGACAATTGCATAGGAGTAGTCATATTGAGAGCAGATGAAGTTATAAAGTAATCTGTATTAGTTAAGACAAATTAGTTACTTTGAGTAATTACACTTCTTGGGCAAATTATTTTTTTCAATTTTTTTATATTTAATTCGTTCTTCTTTATAAAGAAGAAAAAAAAAACCCTTTTTTTCTTCTGTATTATACCCTGTTTTTTATCTTTTTATACTTTTTTATTTTACCAATCAAATTCATCATTTCAAACTTATTCTTCCGTTACAAAGTCACACTTCCAAACAAATCCTTCTGTTTTTCGGAGCGCCTTTTTCGCAGCTAAAAGAGCCTTTTGCGCCTGTGCCGACGCTTCAGCAATTAGTTGATTTTCTTCAATGTCTTTTTTCTCTTTCTTTTCACTCCTAAAAAGAGTGAACCGAACTTTCTTCTTTGAATCTTCAATGAATATTGCCCTTCCAGTCAACAACAGATCAACAGTCGATCGTCGAATTGACTCGAAATGAATCACTGCGCACCAATAAGGACCTCCTTTGTCCGGATGACCAATCATTGGAACCAAATCCTGACGCTCGATTTCTCCAAAAATTCGCAACATCCTTCGCATAATGCGACGAGTAAAGAATGGCGTCTTTCCAAGATGAACCCAAACACAATTGTTAAATGTCAGATTGAAAGCAGATGAACCCATCCTAGGATCCCAAACATTGTGATTGCGGGAACATCCGTCACAATAACCAGAAAGAAGATTCGGACAAAAATCAACAGGCGTGCAAATATCAGTCATGATATCTTTTGTATCTAAGCAGGGAATTGATTTTTCTAGGTACTTTTACACACTCATTTGAATTATAAATTTCAATTTTTAATTTTCTAAGTCGTTTCCCATTATAGATAGAAAAAAAATGGGTTTTGGTTTTACCCATTATTTTTTTATTTTTCTTTCTAGATTGCCTTGAATATACCTTAGAAACTGTCATTATCCGAAAATCCATCATCATCATCGCTTTCGCTCATTGGCTCAACATCAGCAACTTCGGGTTCAACAATTTCATGATTCACGACTTCGGATTTTGCGACTTCAGATTCAACTGAATTGGTCGCCTCCTTTTTCTTCCTTTGCGGAATGGGTTGTCCTGCCCTTCCATTCTTTCGGTTCGCATCATTATCAGCATAATAACGTTGTGTTTTCGGCTTCTCAACTTTAACCGGTGCACCAGTTCCCGCGCCTCCTTCGTTAGAGTTCTGTTGTTTCTTCTTGGAAGGAATCGGTTCTCCGACCCTGTTAAGCTTTCGGTTCGACGCATTATTCTTGTAAAATCGTCCGGCGGCCTTTATTGCCGCCTTGTTATTGCAAATGCGTTCCCTTTCATCCTTCACTGCCTGAATATTCACTTTATAATCTTCGCGGAGCTTCTTAACCAACGCCTGTGCCTCCTCTAGTTGCATCTTCTTCGCTTGAAGAGCAATCTGGGCGGCAAGAAGAAGAGGAGAATTGGAGGTCATTGTTTGTGGGGAAAAAACGAAAAGACTGTCTGTATAAAAGAGAATAAGTAATGATTTGGTAGTTATATACACTAGGCGATTTTTTATTTTCAATTTTCTATTTTATAATTAGTTTCTGTCTATAAAGAGAAAAAAAAAGGATTTTCACCTTTTTTTTCTTTTTCTTTTTTGTTTATTTTAAATGATTGATTTAAGCAAACACTTCCACCGGAATAGGTGCATCGCAATCTGGCCAACCCACAAATTGTATTGTCTTAACCGACCAATTCTCTTTCATTGGTGTCTTCTTGATGCTTCGTAGATATCCTTTGTTATCATCATAGAAGACCATCTGAATGTCCGCACCAGGAAAACAATTTTCAATCTTCGCAAAGTGGGCCTCCACAAGTCCACGCTTGTCCATGTCGTGTTGCTTAATTGGTTTTCCAATGGCGTTCAGAAGCTTCTTCGGTTTGTTGTTGTACACATTCATATCCGTCTGACCAAGAGAACAACCCACCCCCCCATCACCATCTGCGTAGCACTGGGGAATGTAATCAATCCCCAGCAACTTGAAGATGTAATCCATATCACCATCTTTCACACAGATGAGTCCATCCTTTCCAGAAGGAATCACTCCCTTAAAGTAAGCATTGTAGTCGTGATAGTCAGTTCCCACAACTTTCGGATCATTGTGATTGGAGCGATTGTCGAGGTCAATGTTGAAATCCTGGCGGTAGGATCCATTCAAACCATACACCCTTCCCTTCGGGTGCTTCGACTTGAATTCCTTCATACGACGCTTGATGTCGTTCAAAAGATTCATTGCCAACTTCTTTGCCTTCTCAACAAACCCCGCATCGAAGTAATGATCGTGCATTTTAAAACGCTGATGAATCGACGAAGTCTTGTTTGGGAAATTCCTTTCAAATAACATCGTCATAATTGCCGCGCAGGCGTCATAGTCCAAAGTAATCAACAAAATATGCTGAATTTCCTTCGACTCATAGAACTCCTGAATATCGCCCTGGATACGCGCAAGCATCAAGACAATCTCGTCTGGAGAACATCCCTGGGACTCCATCATCGAGCAAAGAGACTGCTCCTCGACATTATTGAAAACATTCTGTTGCTGCTGGGCCATTGTTTTGGTGTGGAAAAAACTTTGAAGACAGTGTGATTACAATTTGAATTGCTGTTGTAATTCTTAGACCAAGATAAATTATTAATTTCAATTTTCTATTTTATAATTCGTTTCTGGTTATAAAGAGAAAAAAAAAGGGTTTTTGATGTGCTTTCGCACTTTTTTTCTCCTTTTTTTCTTTTTTTTTGGGGGCTTTATATTTAATGCTCGGCTCTGTAATTCGCGTTCTTCCTTTCTTTTACATTGTGATTATTGAAAAATCCAATTTGTTTTAAAGCCCTTCCTGCCTGAGTCCGAATACTTTTGTATCTGTCATTCTCTTTGACATTTTCAAAAGCTAGTTTCATTTTCGCTACAAATGAAACTGATTTCAGTTTCTCCTCCTTTTCTTTCACCTTTTCCATTCTCACACCAATCATTTTCAATTCGTAAATTAGGACCCTTTCCCTCCTGATAATCACCAGCTTTTCGCGGGCAATCTCTCTTTTCATCATTTCAAGTTTTGATATACAGTTTGTAATTTCACAATTACAGAACCGATCATATCTGTCTTCAAACCGATGAATTTCGAACTTTTCAGGGTAGCACATTTTATTGCAGTTTTCACACATTCCATTGGCATTCCACGTTGTCAATTTGTTTCGCTTCGCCTTCTTCAAGTGAACATCCAGATTCGCCTTCATCAATTTGAATTTGAAGTTGATATTCTTACCTTTGAAGGCCTTGATTCCACCATTCTTCACTGCCCAATTCTTCCAAAATATTCGCCCAAAATCAGAACGTGGGTTATTCAAAATGTTGTTGAAATATTTAGACAATGCCGAAAAATGATTCACATTCTTCAAATCAAGAAACAAACTCAGCAACGAGATGTGTTGTTTAAACGCCGAATACCGAATGAAGTCACTGCGGGTGTTGAAAACAGGTTCCATTATGTTCACTCAAATCGTTCTTGCAAAGAAGGTATATGAGTTTTTGTAATTTATACAGACCAAAATAAATTATTTATTTCAATTTTCTATTTTCTAATTCATTTCTTCTTTATAAAGAGAAAAAAAGAGAGATTCTGCGTAATATTTAACAGAATCTCTCTTTTTTCATTTACAAGGTTACAGAAAAGTTAATTCTGATAAATAGAAAAAAAACGATATAACCTCTTATCTAATCGTTCTTTTCTTTTTTTATTTTTGGTTTTTGTTTAAACCTCTGGACGAGCAGTCGACACCTGACTTCGCAACTTCATGGCGAACCTTGCCTCAACCTGGTTCCTTCCGATTTGCCGGCGCCTACTCCTCTTTTTGTTCATACCAACGAATGCGCTCATATTGAACACAGGTTTGAGTGCAGGAAGAGTTATCCGGTGTTCGATTTTGGGAAGAGCAATCACGTTCTTGCCTCCCTTCGCCAACTTCCTCATAAGCGCCTGATGTTTGCCCGTTTGCACACTGAAAACGCCAAAATGACGACGAGTGGAAGTGAAATTATAGATCTCAGACATATTTGTAAAAAGTTTAATGTATTGGTCTTAAATGTTAAATATGAAATGTCTTTGTGCCTCAACAAACATAGCGAATTTAAAACATCAATTTTTTATTTTCTAATTCCTTTCTGTATACAAAGAGAAAAAAAAGGGGTTTTTTGTGTAGTGCTAGGCACCACTTTGCGCCTTTTTTTTTGTTTGTTGAGTCAGATAACTCACACACTGTTCTCCAGAGAACGAAGTTGCTCCGCCTGCTGCTTCCATAGTTCATGAATAGTGCGAAGGAAACGCTTCTGCATCTGGCGCGTATTCGTTGCGTGAATCTTCTTCATCTTCTTTATCTCGCGCTTATTTGCCTTCTTCTCTTCCTTCAATTCGCTTTGCGCGGAAACAACAGACGAGCGCGTGTTCTTCCGAAGACGGCGCCGATTCCCTTTCACACGCTTCCTCGAAGGTGCTGTCCTACCGAAAAGAGATGCCTGATTCCAGGTTCGGTAGTTCCGAGCATGTACCAAGGTTTCGTCTTCCATCCAGTGGCTTCCCAGACACTTCTTGGTATTTACCTTAGGTTCATTCTTCCGACCCTTCCCAAAATTACGCTTGTTGGAACGATCACAGAAACCGTGTTTTGACATTGTTTGCGTCGTCATTGTTTGTGTCGTTGACTTTTATGTGCTATTTCAAACAATTATATCAACTTTTTGTAATTATAGCCACTAGCGCAATTATTTATTTCAATTTTCTATTTTCTAATTCATTCCTGTGTATAAAGAGAAAAAAAGGGGGGTTTGGTATGCTTTCGCACTTTTTTTCTCTTTTTTCTCTTTTCTATTTTCAATACTTAGCGCGATACGTAGCAGGAATAATATTGGCGATATATCTTCCTCGTTTTATGTCTGCAATCACACCCACACGATATTTTCACTCCGTTGCGGCGAATAACCCACGAATCGTCGGATGGTCCGATTACAGACTGCCACATCTCTTCCTTTTCGTTATCAAAATCATCGGGTTTAATTTTGTTAAACTGGTGCCTTTCACAACATTTACACTTGTTTAATAAGCGAACCATCTCTTGTGATGCTTCTTTTTCGGGCCTGTGACGATATTCCAATCGTAGGCGGTCTCGCTTTTCCATTTCGGCATTCGCATCTTCCATTTCCTTTTTATTCTTACGTCGCAGAACAAGGTTCTGCTTAACAAGAATGTCCACAAGAATTCGCAATTCAGTGTTAGAAGCCATTTTTTGAACAAGTAAAAGGAAAGCACGGGCGACTTCTTATCAGAAAGTCGAGATTGGGTGTATTACTTGCAACTCTAAGTAACTTTTTAAAATTTCAATTTTCTATTTTCTAATTCATTCCTGTGTATAAAGAGAAAAAAAGGGGTTTTTGTGTGGTTTTACCCACTTTGCGCCTTTTTTTTTGGTTTTGCTTTGCATCTAGCAATCGTCGTCCGAGTCACCCCAACAGTCAGTGTTGGAGAACTTCTCCTGAATGTCAGAGAACGACATCACGTTTCCCTTCTTGAAGGGGGTTGGAGTATATCCCATCATCGTCTCCTTCTTCAAGACGAACACACGCTTGGGCGAAGTTGTCTTCGACTTTGAATCTACAATGGGAATCTCAATCTTGGTCTCCTTCTTGGACATTGGTTTCTTCGCCTTCGCCACAGCAAGCCAACCACCCATCGCCACCTTAGGAGTGGAAATGCTCGGGATCGTCTTTGCCTTTTCAGCTTTCATAAACTTCTCCTTGTTCGCGTCCTCTTTTACGACCTTGTCATCCATCGCACAGAGAAGACCAAAAGTGTTTTTGGCACTTTTCAAGACCTTCATCGCGTCGTTTGAAACACGATTCTTCTTCTTGGTCACCTTCACAGTCCACACAGAACCATCTTCGGCAACTTCCTTCTTTAAGGAAGACTTGTTGCGACCACGAGAAGGCTTGCGTTTCTTCGTCTTCAAGCAATCTTTCACGTGGTGCCGACCATACCCCACTTTACCATTCTTCAAGAACGCGCCTTCGTCATCATGACAGTAGACACAAGGCATCGGCCATTGCTTCTCCATCTTCGACGAGGAAACGCGCTGGCACGTGTTGCGAGAAGACATGATTTGAAAGGTTTGGTTAGTTTAAAGTAAGGTGTGTATTTGAACAGAATTACTTTAAGAAATGTTGTAATATCTAGACACTAGCGAATTATATATTTCAATTTTCTATTTTATTATTCATTTCTGTCTACAAAGAATAAAAAAAAGAGAGATTCTGTCAAAAATAGTGCAGAATCTCTCTTTTTTCATTTACAAGGTTACAGAAACAAAGGAATAGAAAAAAAAGTTAAATTCTAAAACAACATAATCTATCCTTTTTTCCTCTTTCAAGACATCGGTATTAATTGAGAAATTCGCGTACTTCCCCCAAATTCCTGAATCCGAACCTCTGAAACCATTCTACCTGCTTTTTATAGAGTTTCCATTCCTTATCAACAACCCTTGACATCTCTACTTTCGCAGTACAAATCTCCTCATCACTTGCATTCTTTTTCACAAGTTCCCTATGTTTCCGAATCGCCAATGAAGACGCGTTCCAATTTTCTTTTTGCTTTTCTTCCATTTTGTTCCACACGACCCAATCATCCTCCGATGGAAGTTCGCATTTAGGTTTCCGAACAACACAATTACGGTTAGCAAAAGAGTTCGACATTTTACTATTTGTTCTTTTTTATTCAAATCATTACTATAAACACATTCACCATCTTAAATATTTCAATTTTCTATTTTCTAATTCGTTTCTGTCTACAAAGAGAAAAAAAGAGATTCTCCACCATAATCTCTCTTTTTCTTTTTTGTTTTTGTATTTAGATACCCACACAATCAAACATCACATTCTCATACTTCATAAAGTAATCAATATCGCGAATCGGATTTCCATTTGGGTTCAGGTCGTCATTTGCGTTCTCGCATCCAACCCATCCCTCCTCTTTCCCCCTCATCACTTTCTCAAAAACATACTTACGATGGTCCACTTCGGGGTGATGGAAAAGATACCAAAACACCATCAGGCAATGCATCATCACAAATTTCACCTTGATCTCTTCTTGGTTTCCATTCGCCAAATATTCTTCTTCTTCCTCGGGATTTTCCGGAAAAATCTTGTAAATCCAATCCAGACTTTCATCTTTCAGTTCAAGAACAGTGAAATTAATCTCCAAACCACATTGGTCAAATCCCCAATCAAAAATCTCCCACATCTTTTGAGAAAGCTCAGAATCACTCATCACAGGGTTCATCTTTTGGAAGTTCTGGAAAAAACTTTCGAATATGAAGGTGCAAAGATAACCGAAAAAATGATGTTAGTACTTCCAAACAACCACCACAATTCAAAACTTCAATTTCCCATTTTCTAATTCGTTTATGTATATAAAGAGAAAAAAAAGAAATTCCGTCTATCTACATACAGAATCTCTCTTTTTTCTTCCACCCTCTTTAAGGAATATCTTCACACGCAGACAATTCGTCATGCATTCTCACATAAAACCACCATTCACGGATGGTTTGCGCCGCATCCTCTGCAAATTCTGGCGCATTCGTTTCCAATTGCGACAACCACCAGTCTTCCATTTCTATCGGATCACAGAGAATAGGTATTGGTTCATGCCAATGATTACAAGTACTTCCGGATTCACAACCAATGCATTGAAAGCAAGACATATTTCTTTTTTAAAGTTACTTCAGAATTCAATCCTTTTTATCTAGTTACTCCACAGAAATTATCTAAATTTTAAGTTCAATTTTCACATTTCTAATTCATTTAACTCTTTCATACACAAAAAAAGAGAGATTCTGTCAATAATTATATAGAATCTCTCTTTTTCATTTACTTACAACATAATATGGATACTCTATAAACTAGGTTTAATTTACGCTAACTTCAGAAATAGGTTATATAATGATAAACCAGTTATAGAGAGAAAAAGTATGTTCCACATCATAACAATACTTCCTTTTTCTATTTTTTTTTTGGCATCTTGTTTACATTACAAATATTACAAATTCATCGAAGCGCACTCTTTTAGACACACGACGCTTTGGGTTCCACGCCGGCGAACTCGCATTCAATTTCGAATGTGGAATCCAAGCAACCGATAAATCATCCAGAGTCGTTTTCGAAAGAATATTATTCACCACATATGTTTGTTGGTAGATTGCAAAGACAAATGCCTCAATGTATTCTGCGCGTTCCTTTGCTTCATACAACCTATCACAAATCGCCTGTGTATTTTTCCCATAAAATAGTTCATCAATCTCTTCGAACTTCTCTTCCAACATTTCATGCGCTTTCTTCGCCATCATTTTCAATACTTTCAGTGATTTAATGTGTGAAACATCAATCGTAGAAATACGAGAATACTGAATATTGTTAAGAGATGACATCTGGTGGATAGGGAGTGTTGGATATTAGATCACTGCTATTGTAAACGTAATAATAAGTTTGGTGCTTATCTGGAATTAACAATTTCAAAATTTCAATTTTCATATTTCTAATTCGTTTCCGTCTACAAAAAGAAAAAAATAGACTATGTTCTATTACACACGCCATATTTTTTTTTCCCATTTTTTTGCTCCTATTGCTATATGTCTAATTCCAATTAATAGTATAGACACCATTCTCATTAGATATACCACCCCACCCAACATGTTGGCGGTCAATCTCCCCCAGGAAGAAATTCACGGGTTTAGACCGCCATTCAAATTCGTGGATTTCTACCACTTCCATAAATTTTTCCAACGTCCATCCATTTTCAGGTTCGGAAAACACCTTCCCACCTCTAAGTTGTACATTTCCTACTATTTCAACACCATCCAGTAACACATGTCCGGACAACTCTTCGCTGCTAAATTCAATCTCATTATCAGGTCTGCAAACCCATACACCATCAATGAAATATTCCTCCTGTTTGCAGCAAATAAAACGAATACCTACATTTTCCCATTCGATGTATGCCTCCATAGTGTTCAATTCGGTCATCTTTTAAAACTTAAGGTTAACGAAGATTTGGTCAAGTTAAGACTAGAGAAGATAATATGTTATTGTATATCTCACCTATACTAATTTTAAATTTTCAATTTTCACATTTTTAATTCAACACTATAAACTATACGATTTATGATTAACTCGGAAACCAGTAACATAATTATAAACCGGTTATAGAGAAAAAAAGCATTCCTTTACACCATACAAATGCACCTTTTTTCTCGCCTTTCAATCATAACCTACTTGATTAGTCTCGACAAACCATCATATCGCATCAACTTAGGTCTCATCAGTTCGTTACACGGAAACCACTTCGCAGAATTCGCGTTCAGTTTTGAATTCATAATTCCAATAGTTGAAGACGACATGTCCAATTTGATCTCAAAACAATCACGTTTTGCTTTTTCCGCCGCAAGCAACGCAACATTCGCAGCTACACGCACAGCATCCTTCGCATCAAGCGTTTCAAAGTATTCGCGTTCATCATCTATAAACTTCTTCGCATCATTATAAGCGCACAACAACACATCATCGCATACACCAAAAAGAGTATATGATAAATCATTTTCGCCATTCGCAAACACATAGAAGCAACGTTCATAATCAGCATCATTGCGCAAGTTGGTAAGATAAGACATCGTAAAATTCAGGTTCAATATAATGTTTGGAGTTAGTTAGCGAACAGAATTTAAGTGGGTAATTGCTTACCTATCTCCAAACATTTTGAAATTTCAATTTTCTAATTTCTAATTCGTTTCTGTCTACAAAGAGAAAAAAAAGGGGTTTTTGGTGTAGTGCTAAGCGCCACTTTTTCTCTTTTTTTGTTTTTCTCCACTTGGTCTCCCAGAGCAACTCAAAATTTTCTCCAATCAAACATCGTTCTTTTCACCACTCCGCCAGCAAACTCCATGACGGCGTAGTTCCAGAATTCCTGCTTCGTCATCGTCTCCATCAATGGAGGACGACGACTCCGACGCCATCCGATTGATGAACCTGTCCAGAGAGTCCACATCGCAGGAAGGAAGATGCTGACCCATCCATTTTTGGCTTCAACCAATTGCCACGTCTCATTCGAGGTGAAGTTCTCCATCAACTCTATGACTTCGGGAAGCAGCGGATGATGCTTGCCGACATTCACAAGAACTTCATCTGCATCCACGAAACCCCCAGGGCGTAAATCCGCTCTGATCTTGGTCGAATGCTCCCCACTCCAATTGGAGAATTCCAGAATGAACTTTTCGTACTCTGGGTTCCGAGTAAACTTCCATTCCGGTTCCTCTTCCTCCTCAATCACTTCACACTTTTTCGAGGCACAGAGCTCGTCTGAATTCATCTCAGGTTCAGGCAGAGCGAAACGAACAGATTTCATCTTTGAAATTTGTAAGTAAAAGTTCTTGATAACCTTCTCGTTTTGTAATATCTAGACACAGGATGAATCATTTTTTTCAATTTTCACATTTCTAATTCATTCCTGTCTACAAAGAGAAAAAAAAGGGTTTTTGGTGTAGTGCTAGGCACCACTTTTCTCTTTTTTTTGGTTGGTTTCCAGTACAATTAGAACCACAAAAGGCGCACAGCCTCTACCGTATTCTCAATAGCAATGGAGAATTTGCGCTTATCTTCGTTGCGCTCTTTCTTTTCTTCTTTCAACGCATACTTCATTTCACCCAGTTCAATCATCGTATCGTCAAGATACTCAGAGGTGATATTAAGCGTTTCCTTGGTCGTTTTTAGCGCTTCCTTAGTGCTTTCAAGATCCGCTTTCACGCATTCCAACTTATTGAAGAGCATCCGACAGTTACAGTTCGCACACTTCAAATTGCAACGACCCAATGCGTCGCGCTCGTTTTCGATAACCATATTCTGGTAATTTATGGTCCAATACGCATTCCAATTCCAACGCGGACCGCCGCGTTTCGCAAGTTGAGATTGGCAGGCGTCGCGAAGACTCCGCTCCGCGCAGCAAGGGAATAGGGAATCAGGTTCGGTTTCCAGGAACGCCTCAGCCATCTCTTTGGTCCACACGGCAGACATGTTTGAAATGTTTGTAGAATAAAGAAGTCAATGGAAGTGCTAAGAAGGGACTGATTGGTGTATATTGTATACTGTCCAATCCTAGTCGATTTCAAATTTTCAATTTTCACATTTCTAATTCATTCCACTGTACAAAGAGAAAAAAAAGGGGTTTTTGGTCTAGTGCTAAGCACCACTTTGCGCCTTTTTTTTGTTTTTTGTTTTTGTTTAATAAAACGAGTCGTCACCGCAATCGCTATCATCATCTAAACCATCATCATCATAATTGTCGTCGTCGTCTGATAATAATTGGTCGATTTCTTTTTGAAAATCTGAACTATCCACTTTTCTAACATAATCCGAATACTTTAACCAAAATGGCTTTTTTCCAGGCTCCCAACCAGAATCAGATACCGAATTCAATGCCATTTTTGCAATGAGAGCTGCCATTTTTGCCGAATTGGCAGCGGCATTCATCTTCTCTGCTATTTTTTCCTCCACGTATTTGACAAATTTGGAAGATTTTTCAGGCGTGGCTATGCGACGAGCG